>ENA-OPZM01000768-OPZM01000768.1-human-gut-metagenome-genome-assembly--contig:-NODE-768-length-12951-cov-3.549906_pt1 | contig 12951 bp, 11 predicted proteins | sample MGYA00242478_ERZ504493 | MGnify/ENA primary metagenome ERZ504493 (study PRJEB26092, sample SAMD00036227) | human gut metagenome | host: Homo sapiens | study: EMG produced TPA metagenomics assembly of...
ACGACATCAAGGCCGACCCGAAGGTGCTGGACGGCATTGACGTCTTATCAACGTCGGCGACGGCGACACTGCCCACACCGGCGGCAAGGTCTGGGAGGACCCGGAAATTTCCTCTGCTGTCAAGGGCTTTGTCCATCGTGGCGGCGGCTTGATCGGCGTCGGCGAACCGGGCGGCCACCAGTATCAGGGGCGCTATTTGCAACTGTCCGCGCCGCTTGGCGTGGAGAAGGAAACGGGCTTCACCCTAAACTACGACAAGTACAACTGGGACGAGCACCGCGACCACTTTATTCTGGCCGACTGCCCCGACCATGATGTGGACTTTGGCGAGGGCAAGAAGAACATCTTTGCATGGGAAGGCACAGAAATTCTCATTCAGCGTGACAAGGAAGTCAGATGGCTGCGCATGAGTACGGCAAGGGGCGCGGTGTGTATATCAGCGGTCTGCCGTACAGCTTTGTGAACAACCGCGTGCTGTACCGCGCCATCCTGTGGGCTGCCCACGATGAAGCCGACCTGCACAAATGGTTCAGCACGAACTACAATGTGGAAGTCCATGCCTACGTTAAGAACGGCAAGTACTGCGTGGTCAACAACACCTACGAACCGCAGGACACGACCGTTTACACCGGCGACGGCAGCTGCTTCGATCTGCATCTGGATACCAATGAGATCAAGTGGTACAGCATTGAGGGGTAATAGAATGAGAACACCCGAAGAACAGATCCGCTATGCGGCCTCTATCACGCCCAGCCAGCGCCAACTGGCATGGCAGCAGCTTGAATTTTACGCCTTTACCCATTTCGGCATGAATACCTTCACGAACCGCGAGTGGGGCGACGGCACCGAAGACCCGGCGCTGTTCAACCCCGATGCGCTGGATGCCGACCAATGGGTCGCCGCAGTCAAAAGTGCCGGCATGAAGGCGCTGATTCTGACCTGCAAGCACCATGACGGCTTCTGCCTGTGGCCGAGCGCCTACACGGAACACAGCGTCAAGAACAGCCCATGGAAGAACGGACAGGGCGATGTTGTGCGCGAGGTATCGGATGCCTGCCGGCGCGGCGGTATCAAGTTTGGTGTCTATCTCTCCCCGTGGGATCGTCACGATGCACGCTATGGCAGGGAAAACCGTATGATGATTATTTCGTTTCCCAGCTGACCGAGCTTGCAACAAACTACGGAGATATTTTCTGCTTCTGGTTTGACGGTGCCTGTGGCGAGGGCAAAAACGGCAAAAAGCAAATTTACGATTGGGAACGCTACTATGCAGTGCTGCGTAAATTGCAACCGAATGCGGTTTTGAATGTCTGCGGTCCCGATGTGCGCTGGTGCGGCAACGAGGCCGGGCATTGCCGGAAAGCAGAGTGGAGCGTGGTTCCCGCAGAGCTGCGGGATGCAGAACGCACGGCATCGAAATCGCAGCAGGCGGATGACGGAGAATTCTCCCGTAAAATCGACTCTCAAGACGAGGACATCGGCAGCAGAGAGGTTATCCGCAATGCAAGAGAACTTGTCTGGTATCCGTCCGAGGTGGATACTTCCATCCGAACGGGTTGGTTTTACCATCCGGAGGAGGACACTGATGTGCGCACGGCAGACGAATTGCTGGACATCTATCTGGATGCCGTTGGTGCGAATGCAAGTCTGCTGCTGAACATTCCACCCGATACGCATGGCCGTATTGCCGCACCGGACTGCGCCAGCCTTGCGGAGCTGGGTGCTAAAATCCGCCAGATTTTTGCCAGCAACGTAACAGAAAAGGCGGCAATTACGGCAGATTCCGCGATTGCGCAGCACCCCATCACACAGGCTGTAGACGGTATGCAGATACCTATTGGCAGGCTGCTACGGACAAGAATCCGATACGATTACTTTGAAATTCCCGAAGCCGCAGAAGGTTTCTTGTGTTGTTCTGGGGGAGCATCTGCCGACAGGGCAGCGCATCGAAAGAGGTGAGATTTGGGCAGATGAAAGCAAGGTTGTCGAATTTACGGTAGTTGGGCATAAGCGTATCTGCCGCTTTGCCCCCGTGGATGTGCTGACGCTAACCATAAAGATCACAGCTTCACGCACGGAGCCAACGCTGCGGCTGCTGGAAGTCTATCAGTGAGGATATATGTGATGAAAGAAATTTTGACCGCGTGGCAATGGGATGGCCCAGTGTCAGAACCGGTTCCTTACGGAGAGGGCCATATTAACCAGACGTATGCCATCACGGTAACGTCAGAGCAGGGTGCAAAACGCTATATCCTGCAAAAAATCAATACCAATATATTCAAAGACCCGGCCGGTTTGATGGAAAACGTCTGCGGTATTACAGATTTTTTGCGCGAAAAGGCTAAGCAGCGCGGGGCTGACCCGGCGCGTGCTACGCTCCATGTGGTGCCTACCAAAGAGGAAAAGCCCTATTATCAGGCTGCTGATGGTAGCTGCTGGCGTATCTATGAATTTGTAGAGAACACTGTCTGTTTGCAGCAGGTGCAGTCGGCTGAGGATTTTTACCAGAGCGCTGTTGCATTTGGCAATTTCCAGCATCAGTTGGCTGAATATCCGGCACACACCCTGCATGAGACGATCCCGCACTTCCACGATACGCCCAAGCGCTTCGCTGATTTCCAGCGCGCCGTGTTGAGGACCGCATGGGCCGCGTAGCCCAGGTGCAGCGCGAGATTGAGTTTGTCCGCGCCCGCGAAGCAGAGTATCACGTTATGGTGGATCTGCTGGCGGCGGGTAAGCTGCCGCTGCGCGTCACCCACAACGACACCAAGCTGAACAACATCCTGTTCGACAAAACGACCGGCGAGGGTCTTTGCGTTATCGACCTTGACACGGTCATGCCGGGGCTTGCTGCCAATGATTTTGGGGATTCTATCCGCTTCGGTGCCAACCACTGCGCCGAGGACGAAGCTGACCTCTCGAAAGTCAATTTCAGTATGGAACTGTTTGAAATTTACACCAAGGGCTTCTTGCAGGCCGCAGGGGAAACGTTCACCCCGCTGGAAAAACAGACCCTGCCTTGGGGTGCCAAGTTGATGACGATGGAGTGCGGTATGCGTTTCCTCGCTGATTATCTCGAGGGGGACCACTACTTCCACATCAACTATGAAACCCAAAACCTCAACCGCGCCCGCACCCAGTTCAAGTTGACTGCCGATATGGAACGGAACTGGGATGCCATGCAAAAAGTAATTGAAAAATACTGCTGATACCGCTAATCTGCTTTTTCATTTTGCGGTTTGCGTTTTGCAGTAGAGTGCATCATGCAAAATCGTGTTTTCTCCTTCCTTAACTCCCGCGCCTAACAAGGCGCGGGAGTTTTCTGTGATACAGCAAGTTGTATGTCCGCAGTGAGGCTAATAAGGCCATGCATTGCAATTGATTTTTATGATATTGGAAACTCAGAACGGTTGATACTAAATGCGAATTGTTGACTAAAAATCGCGCCGACAATGCACTGTCGGCGCGATTTTATATGCTATGCAGTTTTCGATATTTGCCCGGAGCTTCAGCCTTATAGCGGCGGAACATCCGGTTAAAGTAGCTGGAATCACTAAAGCCGCAGCTATATGCGATCTCCGTGATGGGATCTTCGGTGGAGCATAATAGCTCCGCGGCACATTCTACCCGGTAGTAATTCAAATAGTCAATAGGGGAGCGCCCGGTTATGCTGTGAAAGACCCTGCAAAAGTGTTCAGGGGTCATTTCTGCTGTGGAGGCGAGATCTTCCAAGGTGATGCGGCTGGCGTAATTTTTTCGGATGCGCTCTAAGGCCGCTTTCATTTGGGCTGTGCTGCGATCATTTCGTTTATTTCCGGGAGAGGATACTGTGTACGAATGCTGCAAAAGGATTTGACCGAACAACTGCCACATCAGACCAATCGTCACAAATTCATATCCCTCCGGCTCTTTTTCCATTGCCTCAAAGAGTCTGTCAATCAGTTGGCAGGTTACGGAGCCAGCCGGTTGATACGGCTCGATTTGTGCGCCGCGTTCAAAAAGCGCATTGTATTTTGCCTGACATACGGAGCCGCTGCCGAGGAAGCGGTTCATATCAAAGACAACACACTCGTAAACGCAGTCGCTGGGGGTTCCGCCGTGAACGGCCCCGGCTGAAATGATGGCGGCATCCCCCTTGTGTAAAAGGTAAGAGCGTCCATCAATCAGCAGAGAAAACTCCCCGCTTAGAACCAGCATAAGTTCAAATTCCATGTGCCAGTGAAACGGCATTTCATAGCGTGGGTGCATTTTATCTACATAATAAAGCTCAATGGGAAAGTCAAAAGTGCCGCGCGTACTGCTTTCATGGGAAGCCAGAAACTTCATGGCAGGCATCTCCTAAAATATCAATATCGTCCAATATAATATCATTATACGCAAAGACGAGGGCGAATTGCAACAGTATAATACAAGTAAAGGACAAAATCCACTTTAGGAGGTACAAACTGTGCAAATCGAAGAAATCAAAGACCAAATCTGCGATGTCTGCCATAAAATGTGGCAGCTTGGCTGGGTCGCTGCCAATGATGGCAATGTCTCAGTTCGGTTGGAGGACGGAACTTTCCTTGCAACGCCTACGGGCATGAGCAAGAGCTTCATCACACCGGACAAGCTGCTGCGTATTGATGCAAAGGGCAATGTGCTGGAAGGGGCAGAGGGCCTGCGCCCGTCCAGCGAAATCAAGATGCACCTGCGCTGCTACGAAAAGCGCGCCGATGTAAATGCTGTTGTCCATGCCCATCCGCCGGCAGCCACCGGCTTTGCGTGGCACATCGCCCGATGGATATGTACAACATGATTGAAGATGTGGCAGCCATCGGCGCTGTGCCGCTGACTCCGTATGGAACTCCCAGCACGACGGAGGTGCCGGACGCAATCGAGCCGTATCTCAACGACCACGATGTTATGCTGCTGGAAAACCACGGCGCGCTGACGGTGGGCAGCGATGTCATCACCGCCTATTACCGCATGGAGAGTCTGGAACTGTGGGCAAAAATCACGATCAACGCAATCATTCTCGGCGGCAGCTACGATATTGACCGCAAGAATATTGATAAGCTCATCAATCTCCGCTCCTACTACAAAATTACCGGCAAACACCCCGGCTATCGCAAATTTGAGCGACGCGAAAAAGGTGAGCCGACGGACAAATAAGGAGACCCCATATGCTGAAGAACATTCCGCCTATCCTTAGTCCGGAACTTCTGAAAGTCCTCTGCGAGATGGGACATGGCGACGAAATCATTCTCGCAGACGGAAATTTCCCGGCTGAAAGCATCGGCAAAGATGCCATTGTGGTTCGTGCAGACGGGCACGGAACCGTAGAACTGCTGGAGGCCATCCTGCAATTTCTGCCGTTGGATCAATATGTGGAAAAGCCTGTCGCGCTGATGAAAGTGGTTGATGGCGATCCGTGCAAGCCGACTATCTGGGATAGCTATAAACAGAAGTTGAACGAGAGTGGCAATGACCCGGCTAAAATTGAAATGGTGGAGCGCTTTGCGTTTTATGAGCGCGCACATCATGCCTATGCGATTATCGCCACCGGGGAAAGCGCAATCTATGCCAATGTACTTTTGAAGAAGGGCGTGGTGCAATGAGTAACACAGCAACTGTGCTGGCCTTCGACTTTGGCGCTTCCAGTGGACGTGCGATTCGGGCCGTGTGCGATGGCCAAAACCTCACCTACGAGGAAATCCATCGCTTTGAAAATATCCCCATCGAAAAGGACGGTCATCTCTGCTGGGATGTGGAAACACTGCTGAAGGAAATTCACACAGCCATTCAAAAGGCTGGTACATTTGACAGCTTAGGATTTGATACATGGGGTGTGGATTTCGGCTTACTGGATACGGACGGCCATCTGCTGGCAAACCCTGTTCATTACCGCGATGCCCGAACGAATGGCAAACCGGAACAAGCCGTTGCTGTATGCCCGCAGAAGAATTGTATGCCCATACCGGCAATCAAATCATGGCAATCAATACTTTGTTCCAGCTGCTGGCTCTGCGTGAGCAGGACCCGGAACTGCTGCAAAAGGCTGCGCAGATCCTTTTTATGCCGGATTTGTTTGCGGCTCTGTTGGGGGCCGAGCCGGTCTGCGAACGCAGCATTGCGTCCACCAGCCAGATGCTTGACCCCCGCACAGGGCAGTGGAGCAGAGAAGTGCTGGCCGCCTACGGCTTGCCGGAAAACCGCTTCGCACCCATTGTTGCCAGCGGCACAGTGACAGGTACACTTGCAAACGGTGCGAAAATCATTGCGGTGGCAGGGCATGATACACAATGCGCCTCGGCTGCTATGCCGTGTGCCGAGGAAGATGCCGAACATACGGCATTTCTCTCCTGCGGCACGTGGAGCCTGCTGGGAACGGAATTGGACACCCCGATTCTGACGGCGGACAGCTGCCAAAGCGGGCTGTCCAATGAACTCGGTGCAAACGGGAAAATCAATTATCTGAAAAATATCATCGGTCTTTGGCTGATTCAGGAAAGCCGCCGTGAGTACAAGCGCCGCGGGCAGGCATATTCTTTCGCGGAGCTGGAGCAACAGGCACTTGCCGCCGAACCGCTGCGCAGTTTTATTGACCCGGATGCCCCGGAATTTGTTGCCCCCGGCGACCTGCCGAGCAGAATACAGGAATTTTGCCGCAAAACCGGCCAGCCCGTCCCGGAAACGGTGGGAGCCGTAATGCGCTGCATTTATGAGAGCCTTGCTCTGAAATATCGCTATGCGATAGAGCAGCTCTCCGCTGTAACAGGTCGAGCATTTACGACCCTGCACGTTTTGGGTGGCGGCACAAAAGACCGTCTGCTTTGCCAGATGACGGCAGACTGCTGCGGCCTTACAGTAAAGGCAGGCCCGGTGGAAGCTACGGCGCTCGGCAACATTATGATTCAGTTGAAAGCTTGGGGTTGCTGGACTCCATCACACAAGGACGCCGGCTGGTTGCGGAGACAGAGGTCATTAAAACATATACCCCAAGCACACAGAACTATGCGGAATGGAACGCCGCTTATGATCGTTTCAAACCCCTATTGTAATAAGGAAGGTGCAACTATGCTGTATCCTAAAATTGGTATTCGCCCTGTCATCGATGGACGCTGGGGCGGCGTCCGTGAAAGCCTGGAAAATCAGACGATGCGCATGGCAGAAAATGCCGCCAAGCTGATTTCGGAGAATCTCAAGTACCCCGATGGTACGCCGGTGCAGTGCGTGATCGGCTGTACGACGATTGGCGGTGGTGCCGAGGCGGCCCGCGTGGCAGAGCAGTTCTCTACCCAGAATGTTACGGCAACGCTGTCTGTGACCCCTTGCTGGTGCTACGGCACCGAGACGTTCGACATGGACCCCAACACCATCAAGGCGGTCTGGGGCTTCAACGGCACCGAGCGTCCCGGCGCGGTGTATCTGGCTGCGGTTCTGGCAGCACACGCCCAGCGCGGTCTGCCTGCTTTCTCCATTTATGGTCATGACGTGCAGGAAGCCAACGATGATACGATTCCCGATGACGTGGCCGAGAAAATCCTGCGCTTTGCCCGTGGTGCTGTTGCCGCAGGCTGGATGAAGAACAAAGCCTACGTCAATATTGGCGCTGTGACGATGGGGATTGCCGGCAGCTTCTGCGATGCAGGTGTTCTGCAAAAGTATTTCGGCATCCGCGCCGAATGGGTGGACGAGGTCGAGATCCTGCGCCGCATTTCCATCGGTATCTATGACCACGACGAATATGAAAAGGCGCTGGCATGGGTGCGTGAGAATTGCAAAGAGGGCTTTGATAAGAACCTCGGTAAGAACCTGCCGCCTGTCATCACGAAGTCGAAGATTGTTCCGGCGGACAAGGATTGGGAGTTTATCGTCAAGATGACCCTGATTATCCGTGACATTCTATACGGCAATCCGCGTCTGGACGAGATGGGCTGGCATGAAGAAGCGCTCGGTCGCAACGCTGTGGTCGGCGGCTTCCAGGGCCAGCGCCAGTGGACAGACTGGCTGCCGAACGCTGACTTCACCGAAGCATCATGGCTTCCACCTTTGACTGGAACGGCCCGAAGGCCCCGACCCCGTTCGCAACCGAGAATGATACCTGCAACGGCATTGCCATGATGCTGGGGAGCCTCGTTTCCGGCTCTGCACCGTGCTTCCATGACGTGCGCACCTACTGGAGTCCTGAAGCCTGCGAGCGTGTGACTGGGCAAAAGCCTGACGGCGTTGCCGCCAACGGCTTTATTCACCTCATCAATTCCGGCGCAACGGCTCTGGATGGTTCCGGTGCCTGTGTGGATGCCGAGGGTAACCACGTGATGAAGCCGTTCTGGGAGATGACCGATGCGGACATCAAGGCGTGCCTGAACGCCACCGATTGGTGTCGCGCGGACTATGAGTACTTCCGCGGCGGTGGATATTCCAGCCACTTCCGCTGCAAGGCAGAGATGCCTGTTACGATGCTGCGCTTCAACATTGTGGAGGGCATTGGACCTGTCCTGCAAATTGCCGAGGGTTGGACGGCTGATCTGCCCGACGAGATTCACAACACTATCGACAAACGCACCGACCCGACCTGGCCGACCACATGGTTCTGCCCGCGCCTGACCGGACAGGGAGCGTTCACCGATGTGTACAGCGTTATGGCAAACTGGGGTGCCAACCATGGAGTGACCGTTTACGGCCATGTGGGTGCTGACCTCATTACGCTGGCCAGCATGCTGCGCATCCCGGTCACGATGCACAATGTCCCTGCCGAGAAGGTTTATCGCCCCCACGCATGGGCCAGTTTCGGCACACAGGATCAGCAGGCTGCGGATTATGCTGCGTGCAAGCAGTACGGACCGCTGTATCGGTAAGTTACCTGTCGTAAATATTCTGCCGGAAAGATTCTGACATAGCCCTTAATACCAGTTAAGGAGAGATTTCCTTGGAAACCTCTGTTTATTCTTTCATCTGGAGGTACACAACAAATTCAGAAAATGAAAAGTGCCTTAAGGCATCTTTTCTCAAAGTGCGGTTATGAGCCATTGTCTATAACATAATAGGCGTTTCTTCCATACCGTTACTTTATGGTGTTCCAGAAAAACGCCCTAAATATGGACGGTTCCTACGACTACGATAGCTTTATGAGGATTCTGCCGGAACTGTAATTACGAAAACCCGAATCAAAAGGGGCTGTTGCACAAGCTCCAACAAAAAGACCAGAGTTATTTAGCCAAAAGGCTTTACAACTCTGGTCTTTTGCTTTAAGGCAACACCACACAAATCTAAGTTAAAATTAAATAAAAATATTTTAGAAAAGTGATAGGGTTTTTAACACAAAGAGGTGTAGGCTTGTAGCAGAGCCAAAATAAACGAAGGAGGTGATAAGGTGGTAGGTACTCAGGCACGTCGCCATATGGTTGCGGAAATTTTGTATTATGCAAATGACTATATAAAAATGAAAACCTTGGCAGAACGGCTTGGAGTATCGTATTCGACAATCAGAAATGATGTCGACATTTTGTCACTTACATACAACATAATATCGAAAGCGGGCTTTGACGGAGGCGTATTGCTGAGAGTTCAAAGAAAGAAACTCAGATTCCTTGACGCAGATGAAACGGCATCGCTACTTCGTATTATGCGTATCATACGGAATCTCCCAAGGTGCAGGAGGTAAAGGGCTGCTATGCACCTGTGCCTTTTCGTTCACGGATGCAGCAGTCAGGTACATAACAGAAACCTGTTTGCCCCCACCAGCGCTTACCGCTGCATGGCAAGTATACAGTGTGACGGCAGGCGGATCCGGCAGTGTGAACTGCCAGACTGGAACGTAGAGCCTCTCGGCGCAAAGGAATTTGCACTGCCTTTTGAGGCGTTGGGGGTTGACCCGGATGCTTTGCAGGGTGAATGTTGTCTGGAGATCGCTTTCTGCCTGAAGGAAGATACCTCCTGGGCAAAAGCGGGTCATGAAGTCGCCTTTGGACAGAAGGTGTGGGGAAAAATGCAGGAGAGCCACACGCAGAGGCCGGGACCGTTGACGGTGATTCAGGGTAATCTGAACGTGGGGGTTTCCGGGCGCGATTTTTCCTTGCTGTTTTCAAAACTGCATGGCGGGTTGCTTTCTTACCGCTGGCAGGGACAGGAAATGCTGTCGGCGGTCCCGAAACCCAATTTCTGGCGGGCGCCCACCGATAACGATGTGGGAAACCGCATGGGGGCGCGCTACGGGCAATGGAAACTGGCAAGCCTGTATTCCTGTTTTGAGGAAACGCCCGCAGTTCGGGTGGAGAAGGACCGTGTGGAGCTGACCTTGCTGTATCATCTGGCCACGCAGCCTGCATCAGACTGCACCGTCCGCTACATCGTATCGGCGGAAGGAAAAATCCGGATGACGCTGTCCTATACCCCCGTTCAAGGACTGACTGAAATGCCGGAGTTTGGATTGTCTTTTCAAATGGATGCGGATTTTGACCAATGCACATGGTACGGCATGGGGCCGGAGGAAACCTATTGTGACCGCTGCACCGGGGCGAAGCTGGGAGTGTTTGCCAGCACAACGCAGGAAGCTCTCTCTCGGTATCTGCGCCCGCAGGAATGCGGAAATCGAACGGGCGTCCGCTGGGCAAAAGTGATGCGAAAAGATGGGACGGGCCTTCTGTTTGAAACCAGAAAGCCGATGGATTTTTCAGCTCTGCCCTATACACCGCATGAACTGGAGAACGCCAGACACAGCTTTGAGCTGCCGCGTGCAGGCAAAACCGTTGTGCGGACCGCGCTGCGGCAGATGGGGGTCGGCGGTGACAACACCTGGGGTGCCTTTACCCATGATCCGTATCTGATCCATTGCCAACCCGGCGAGAGGATGGAATTTGAAGTGATCGTAAGCGCTTTGTCTCACGAGGAAGGAGGAAGTCAAGATGCAAATGTTTCTTTTGAGGCACCGCCCATGACAATTTTGACACCCTTAGACGACTGTGCAATGAATCTGGGAAAATTGCCTGATGAGGTTTTTGCAAGTGGAACATTGGGCAATGGCTGTGGTATTGAACCGGATGAAGATACGGTATACCCCATATTGGATTGGATAAGCCCGCACTGGATGCACGCCTCAAAGGTCGCTGTAAAGGTCAGGCATTGCACCACGGTCATATCACCGGCAATCGCATGCATCCACAGCACATTCAAAATATGCTTGTACAGTAAAGCATACCCTGCATTTCAAGTTTTCTGGCTTGGCTGCCTCGTGGGCGGTGAGCTGCTCGTCCAGCCCCAGCGCTGTGTGGCTCAAATGGGTCACGCGGCAGATTGCTGCTTTTCTTCCAGTGCGCGGTTCACGGCAGATGCCCAGGCTTCCCGCCAATTCAGTAGCTGCTCCGGGCTGTTCCATCGCGCACACAGCGGGTTTTGCCGCCCGAATTTCGCGGCTTCGAGCAGCGTTCCCACACCGGCTCGCGAGCGGCCTGTGTGGGCGTAGTCGGCGGGTTCGCGCCTTGCGCTCCTGTACGCGGCTGCGTGCCTGTGCAGCTTCCAGCCTGTGCCGCGCCTGTATCATCTGGTGCACCATTGGGGATACTCGAACAGGGCGGCGGCACGCAAGTGCCGTAAGGAACGCCACAGTGCGGCGTTCCTTAGCCGCGGGAGAGTCCCCGATGGTGCACCAGAAAAAGCCGTAACACTCGTTGTGGCTTTTTTGTCGCACCATTCCCTCCGGGATGGCTTCATGCTTCGCCTACGGCTCGCATACACCTGCAAAGACCTTTTTCAATCTCATTGCAACACACCGCTATCTCAGTTTTGAAAATAGTTAGCAGTGCCTAATGATCGGCGCAAAAATGCAGGGGTAAAACAAAGTTGTGAAATTAAAATAGCACTTCCATAGGTCGTTATCCAGCAGAAACCGATAAGTTTACAGAGGTGAATTTTTTGGATGCAGGAAACGATCTGCATCCTCTATGCCGCAAAGCACTTGACCTTTTTGCCGGGGAGCAGTATACTTTTTATGTGGTTAGCCATACTTAACCACAGGGAGGTACTATATCATGCAAGATGCGTTCTGGGGAATCTTGATTCCTTTTCTGGGCACAAGTCTTGGGGCGGGCTGTGTGTTCTGTTTGAAAAAGTCTTTGAGCGATGGCATCCAGCGTGCCCTCACCGGCTTTGCAGCCGGAGTGATGGTGGCGGCATCGGTATGGAGTCTGCTGATCCCGGCCATGGAGCAGGCTGCAGATCTGGGCAGGCTGGCGTTTTTCCCTGCAGCGGTGGGCTTCTGGCTGGGCATCCTGTTTTTGCTGCTGCTGGATCATCTTATTCCGCATCTGCACCAGAATAGTTTGCAGGCCGAAGGGCCAAAAAGCCAACTCCAACGCACCACGATGATGGTTCTGGCAGTGACGCTGCACAACATCCCGGAGGCATGGCGGTGGGGGTGGTCTATGCTGGCTATCTTGCCGGGACTGCTCAGATCACTGCAGCCGGAGCGTTGGCACTTTCCCTTGGGATCGCCATCCAGAACTTCCCAGAGGGGGCCATCATCTCCATGCCCCTGCGCAGAAGGAATGCCAAAACGCCGGGCGTTCTGGGACGGAGTACTATCTGGCATCGTAGAGCCCATTGGGGCAGTGCTGACGATTCTGGCAGCAGGCATCGTGGTGCCTGCTTTGCCTATCTGCTCAGCTTTGCTGCCGGAGCCATGCTGTATGTGGTGGTGGAGGAACTGATCCCGGAAATGTCGCAGGGACAGCACTCAAACGTTGGCACGATGTTTTTTGCGGTGGGCTTCAGCGTGATGATGGTGCTGGATGTGGCGCTGGGGTGACGATTTGGGGGGCCGAAAGCAAAATCTCTTCCGGAATCTCCGAAAATGCCTAAGGCAACACCGCACAATTCCCGCCTTGCGGCTTAAGCACCGCTCCGGCAGCTGCGGCACGGCATCTGCGTTGCCAAATGCTCGATATGTCGGGTTGCGTACCCGCATCGTGC
>ENA-OPZM01000769-OPZM01000769.1-human-gut-metagenome-genome-assembly--contig:-NODE-769-length-12898-cov-1.640200_pt1 | contig 12898 bp, 21 predicted proteins | sample MGYA00242478_ERZ504493 | MGnify/ENA primary metagenome ERZ504493 (study PRJEB26092, sample SAMD00036227) | human gut metagenome | host: Homo sapiens | study: EMG produced TPA metagenomics assembly of...
GATAAAAATAATTAGTAACACTGATAGCTACATTACCTATTAAATGACCGATAATTGATTTAACAAAAAAATCCTATCTCTAAGAAATCACTTAAAGATAGGATTTTTTTATTTATTAAAATTAATTCTAGTATCTAATTTAGGAATGATATTACCATCATCAATGATATTATATTCTAAATCTGAACTTTCAATTATAGACTTTAAAAAATTATGAACTTCTAATCTTTCATTGATAATTTCTTGTAAATTCATAATCAAAGATAAATCTATACCATCATTTAAAACATAATTAGATAATGCTCTCTGAAAAATATCTATCTCGATATTTATACCTGATTGACGAAGCTCAGCAAATTTTTTGTGCTACCTCTGTAGTCGCTAATTCTTGCAATTCTTGTTGATAAAAATAATTAGTAACACTGATAGCTACATTACCTATTAAATGACCGATAATAGGTATATTTTCTTCTGACCATATAGCTACATTAGAAGCTGTATCAAAATAGCCTTTATATTTTTCAATTACAGGTCTAGTAGCTTCAATATAATCAATCAACTCTTGTCTATGCTGTGAATCCTTCAATAATTCTAGTAAATCATCCTTATAGCAGCATTTTCGGGATTTAAAAAGCCAGTAATCGTACTGATTGCCAAATTACTAGTATCTGTAGGCGCTGCTTTAGCAGGAGTTGGCACTAAACATAAACAACATATTAAAAGTACTAGCAAAGATAGCTTTTTTAATATTAGCATACGAATCAAATCCTCCTAAATTTTATTAAAGAGAAATATTTACTTTGATTAAAGTGTACTTTAGAAATATAGTTTTGTCTAGTGTCTAATTCATAAAATATTCTATACGTATAAATAATCTGCCATAACTGGCTGTAAACCGTTATGAATTAAATCATGATATACTTCGTCTACAGAACGAGTATCGGCAATTTCAAATTGAGCATCACCTTTATCTTCGCTTTCTTGACTATGTTCACCGATGGCGGTACTTACACCAGCGGAAATTTTTGTAGTAGCGATATTTACAAGATTATCACGAACTCTAGCACATTCTCTAGTAGATATAGTAATACTAGCAGATGGCATAAATAAACGATAAGCACATACAACTTGTAAAAGCTGGGCTTCATGTACATCTTTAGGATTGATTTTATCATTATTGATAATTGGACGAAGGCGTGGACAAGAAAATGCTATTTCTGCATGTGGATATTTTTGTTGTAAATAATATGCATGCATACCTGTAGCCAAAGCGTCTTTTCTAAAATCATCTAAGCCTAAAAAGTGCAGCAAAACCAACGCCTCTCATACCGCCACGAATTGCTCTTTCTTGAGCATAGAAACGATAAGGGAAAATACGTTTATGTCCAGCTAAATGAAGTGTTTCATATTTATCGCTATTATATGTTTCTTGGAATACAGTTACATAATCCGCACCGCATTTTTGTAGGTAAGCATATTCATCTGTATTCAATGGATAGATTTCAAGTCCAATAACACGGAAATATTTTTTAGCTATTTTACAAGCTTCACCTATATATTCTATGCTGGATTGCTTGCGACTTTCACCTGTTAAAATCAAGATTTCCTGCAATCCAGATTTAGCAATTTCCTGCATTTCTTTATCGATTTCATCATAATTCAATTTAGCACGTTTAATTTTATTATGACAATTAAAACCACAATAGATACAATAATTTTCACAGTAATTAGCAATATATATTGGTGTGAACATATAGATAGAATTGCCAAAAAATCTCTTAGTAGTTTTCTGTGCTTTTTGTGCTATCTGTTCAAGAAAAGGAAGTGCTGCTGGAGATAATAAAGCTCTAAAATCTTCTGGTGTAATATGATCATGACTAAGTGCAGTTTGTACATCTTGAGCTGTATATTTATCATAGTCATAACTATCCATATCAGCGATAACCTTATCTAAAATATCGCTAGGTATAACTTCCATATCTGGTAAATATGCCATATGATCAATACGTTCTTTTTTTAATTCAGCTCTTACTTCATCATTAATAATACTTTCATTAATATGATTATCTTTATTCATTCATCTTACCTCACAATTATTACTGATTAAATTAATAATTAATCTTGTAAAAATCCTGTCAATGGAGAAGATGCACTTGCTCCTTGTGCTTTTACACGACCTAATTTTGCTTCATAAGCAAGGCGTCCTGCTTCAATAGCATAATTAAAAGCTTTTGCCATGCGAATGACATCACCTGCTGTTGCTATAGCAGTATTAGCCATAATAGCAGTAGCACCCATTTCCATAGCTTCACAAGCTTGAGAAGGTCTACCAATACCAGCATCTACAATAATTGGTAAATCGATTTCATCTATGAGAATTTGAATAAATTCTTTTGTACATAAACCTTTATTAGAGCCGATGGGAGCACCAAGAGGCATTACACAACTAGCACCAGCATTTACTAAATCTCTAGCTACATTTAAATCTGGATACATATAAGGCATAACAGTAAAGCCTTCTTTAGCTAAAACTTCAGTAGCTTTGATAGTTTCATAATTATCAGGTAAAAGATATTTACTATCACGCATAATTTCAATTTTTACTAAATCACTGCCACAAAGTTCTTTAGATAAACGAGCTATGCGAATTGCTTCATCGGCATTTCTAGCTCCAGAAGTATTAGGAAGAAGTGCTATATCTTTAGGAATGTAATCTAAAATATTAGCCATACCGCCATTATTTACACGGCGAAGTGCTAAAAGTTACAATTTCAGCTTTTGCTTCATTTATTGCTGCTTGGATTAATTCTAAAGAATATTTACCAGAACCTAAAATAAATCTTGAATTGAATTGATGTTTTCCTAATTGCCACATAATATGATACCTTCTTTATAAATTATTTTCTAAAATCAATTGAGTGATTAAATTTGCTTGATGACCAGCACAAATAGCTACTCTAGGAGCCATTAAACTATTTTCATTGGATAATGCAGTTTTTTTCATCACCACAGATATAAAATTTACCCATTACCTTACGAGTATGAATTTCATTGCTATGACCAAAACCCGCCATACCACTTCCTGAAATGATATATTTTTTCGGGGAAAAGTTCTAATACCTTATTTACTAACATCGCCTTATTTTCAGGAACGTCAAAAGCTTCACAGATGATATCTTCATCTTTAAACAATGAAAAAATATTATCTTCTGTTACCTTTATACAATCAGTAACGATATTTAAATAAGGATTTATCATTTGTAATTGCTCAGCTAAAGCTTGCGTTTTATATTTATTTAGATGTGAGATGAAATAATGTTGTCTATTGAGATTGCTGATATCTACTTTGTCAAAATCAATTAAATGTAAATGACCTACACCTATTCTAGCTAGTGCCACAGCGATATTAGAGCCTAAACCACCAAGACCGGCTATAGCAACTTTAGCATTGTTTAATTTTTCTTGATTGACTATGCCATGGCGGTCATTTAAAGTTTGATAAATTAATTCTTTTGCCAAAATATCTGCCATAATCAGCCACCACCAACAAAAGTTACGATTTCTAATTTATCATTAGGATTTAAAATAGTTTGTGCATATTTTGCTTTTGGGACTATTTGACCATTTAACTCTATAGCTATCTTATCTAAAGGATAATTATTTTCTTGCAAATAAGTAACTAAATCCATAGGCAAAGATATTTCTTGATTTTGTCCATTAACTATTATCAAAATAAGACCTCCTTATTTTTTATCTTTTGAGAAATTTTATTAAAAAAGGAGTCCACAAAAAGATACACCCGCGGTGGTGCACCCCTTCATGAACTCCTGTTCAATCACATGGTCAACTCTATGTGATTTTAAAAATTAATATATAGATGTGTGTTAAAATAAAAAAGAGATGACAAAATGCCATCTCTTCTAATTGCAAATACATCATAATTATTATCCTACGTTGGCATTATCCAAATCAGGTTATAGGTCGAAGTTCACAACTTCCTCTCAGCCAGTTTACTAGCTCCCTGTTATTAATTTATATATACAATATAATTTATAAATTATCATTGTCAATAAGTTTAATTATTTTTCTTGAACAACTCACTGACAAGTAAAGAACCTAATATCAAAATCGCTCCAATCCATTGAGAAATACTCATCGGCTCAGCTAAAAGAACTGTGGATAAAATAATCGCAGTTACTGGGTCTAAATAGCTAAAAATAGCAACTTTTTGTGCTGGTAATTCTTGTAATGAAGAAAAATATAATAGATATGCTATACCTGTATGTATAATACCTAATATAGCCAAAGATAATAATGAAAAACCACTCATGCTCCATGAATTTCCCTGATAGATTACATAAGGCAATAAAATTATTGAAGCTAATAATAATTGAGCAATACTGCTATCAATGGCAGAAATATCTTTGAAAAATTTATTTGCTAAGACTACAATCGCATAAAATAGTGCAGCAGATATTCCATAGAGTACACCGATAAAATCATTCACACCAGATTGGTTGTCATTGAATATACCAGCGACTAATGCCATACCTAATAAAGATAAAATTACACAGATGATTTTAAATAGAGATAAACTTTCTTTTAATATAAATGGAGATAACAATACCACAAAAGTAGGTGCTAAATAATATGTAAGTGTCGCTGTAGCTATCGTTGTATAATTATATGCTTGAAATAAAAAAATCCAGTTAAAACCTATAGCTACACCAGCTATTAATAAATAGCGTAAATTTTTTTATCAAAGCATTTCGATTTATTTTTTTATGCAAATATATCATAGCGATAAATAAAATAAAAGCACCTACAAAACCACGCACTAGGCTATTTGCGAACTTGCAAGTTCGATATTGCGCACAAATAAACCGATACTACCAAAATAAGCATAGCCGTAATATTTTTAAAGTTGCATTCATGAAAATCATTCACATCTCTTTCTATATTTATCTAGTCAATAATTATTGTTTATAATATAGCATAAAAACAATATACGTACTAGCTTAAAATTTGTTATAATTGATTTATATTTTATGATTTTAATGAAAGTACGGTGATATGATGATAAAAGCTATTTTCTTTGACATTGATGGTACCTTAGTTAGTTTTAAAACACATAAAATTCCTGAATCTACGATACAAGCTTTACATACATTAAAAGCTAAAGGAATAAAATTATTTATCGCAACTGGTCGTCCGCCATATGACTTGAAATTTTTAATTGATGAATTTGGCGATTTATTCACTGGTTATATTACTTTTAATGGTCAATATTGTTATGATAGTACAGGAAAAATCTTACACGAAGAATATTTAAATCGTGAAGATTTAATCCAATTTACAAATTACATCAAAAATAAAGATATCGCTTGTGGTTTTATGGAAATAGATTATTTTTATTTTAATCTCTATAATGACCGCTTAGCAAAATTAAAAGAAACTTTAGGAGATACTGCACCTGATAGAGCATTTGATGACGTAAGTCGTGTATATAATCATAAAAACATATCAATTGAATATTTCCTAAATGAAGATGAAGAACAAGAAGTCTTACCATATTTACCAAATTGCAAAGCTGTTCGTTGGTGTCCTTATTTTACAGATATTATTCCTAAAAATGGTGGTAAAGGCACAGGAATCAAAAAAGTTTTAGCTCACTACGGCATAGATATTAATGAAGCTATGGCTTTTGGTGATGGCGGAAACGATGTGGAAATGCTTGAAGCTGTAAAATATGGCATAGCTATGGGAAATGCTAATGATAATTTAAAACAGATAGCAGATTTTATCACTTTAGATGTAGATAACGATGGCGTAGCTATGCTTTAAAACAATATAACGTATTATAAAAATAAACCTACTATAAATTAACTTATTTAAAAGTAATCTATAGTAGGTTTTCTTTAATTAAAATATTTTTTTAATGACGGTAAATACAAAATGAGAATGATTGACTCTAATAAATACGTTAAATTATATGTCAGCCATATACCATCATTACCTAAATAAGACATCAATATTTTTTGGCAGATATAGAAAAATATCACAGCGACAAACATCATATTTCTGATAGAAGCTGTATTGCCAATACCTGTATACATACCGTATAAAAGTAGTCCCACACAGGCACATATTGGCTGCAAAATCAGATAGATACTATAATCGTTAGCATAATTAGCCACAACTGCCAAATCAGTCATCATATTTATAAAATATGATTTAGTGATATACATAATCACTGAAATAAAAATTATAAATACAGCTAAACATCTTAAGCTTATCTTTAATACTGAATTTAATAAATTTATATCCTTATATCCCTTTGCTTTTCCTGAAAATACGCTCACACCATTGCCATACCATCAATAAAGTAAACCACAATAAAAATGATTTCCAAGATAATAGCATTACTTGCTAGTATAACAGTTCCCATGCTTGCCCCAGCTATGGCAAATAAATTATTTATCGTCAATAGACAAACAGTGCGAAACATTAAATCCACATTTACCTTCATCATGGCTAAAAATGGCTGTATAGTTTTTAAGCTTTGAATATATTCATTGCGAATAGTTAAGTTCCCTCGTTTATAAATAGCGATAAACCCTACAATACAACCATATATTTGAGCAATCAAAGAAGCATAGGCTACACCTTGAATATTCATATCCATGATAAATACAAATACGATAGATAAAATGATATTCAACACATTCATGGATATTTGCATAAACATAGTATAGCGAATTATCATCTGCCCATGAGCCAGCCTAGCGTTACATAATTGATTAAAACAAACGGAGCTCCCCATATAATGATATCACAATAATTTTTCATCAATTCAACAACTTGGCTTTCAGGTTTCATGAGCAACGCATAATATTTGAAAATCCACGGATAAATGATTAAAAATATTAAACTTATTACTATAGCTATAAGTAGTGGTCTAGCTAAAGCTAAAAATTTATCTTTGGCGGATTCACTGCCTAAAGCTTGAGCGGAAAAACTTGTAGTAGATACTCTCAAAAAACCAAATAGCCAATATATATTGTTAAATAAAATTACTCCCAAAGAAACAGCAGCTATATAAAAAGCTTCCGACATATGTCCCATAACAGCAGTATTTACAGCTCCTAATAGAGGCTGTGTAGCTGTGGATAACATAAAAGGAATAGTTACTTTTAGATATTCTTTATAAGTTAATTGTGATAGCATAAAATCTCCCATCTATTAAAATTTTTATATTATTTTATTTAAAATAAATGACAAGCAACACGATGATTAACTGATATCTCTTTTAATTTTGGCTTTTCCTGTTTATCAAATATCTTTGCAGTATTTACAACGATTTTGAAATGGACAACCTTTTGGCAAATCCAAAGGGCTTGGGATATCACCAGAAAGAGTTTCTATATTTTTATTTTGTTCATTATTTAAAGAAAAAACTGCTTTTAATAAAGCCTTAGTATATGGATGCTTTGCTTTGATTAATTTATCTCCATCAATTTTTTCAACGATATTGCCTAGATACATTACAGCTATACGATGACTAAATAGACTAACCAAAGCTAAATCATGACAAATAAAAATATAGGTAATATTTTTTTTCTCGCTGTAATTTTACTAGTAATTCAATAATTTTAGCTTGAACAGATACATCAAGAGCAGAAGTGGCTTCATCACAAACAATAATTTTAGGTTCTAAGGCTAAAGCTCGAGCGATAGCTACGCGTTGACGTTGACCGCCACTAAGATTATGTGGATATCTATCTACAAAGTCTTCAGGTAATTCTACTAATCGCAATAATTCTTTGGCTTTCTCTTTCATTTGTGATTTCTTTATTGATTTAAAATTCAATAATGGCTCACAGATGATATTACCAATTTTCATTTTAGGATTAAAAGCTGATATAGGGTCTTGAAAACCATCTGTATATGGCGGGTAATTTTGACGTAAATCTTCTCCCTTTAATTTAGTGATATCTTGATTATGATAGATTATCTCACCTGATGTTGGCTTATATATATTCATAATCATTTTAGCTAAAGTAGATTTACCACAACCAGATTCACCAACGATGCCACTGTTTCTCCAGCATTAATATTGAGATGGATATTATCACAAGCTGTTAAAAATCTATTATTAGCTGAAAATTTCTTAGTTATATTTTTTACCTGCATAATAACTTTAGACATAGCGCTTTCCTCCTATTTGAGGAACTGCACTAAGTAGGCTTTTAGTATATTCTTCTTGAGGTGAATTTATTATATCTTTAGCTTTGCCATATTCGATGATTTCACCTTGTTTCATTACCATAATTTTATCTGACATATACGCAGCTACACCAATATTATGAGTTACTACAATCATTGCTGTACCATAATTGCGAGGAATTTCTATTAATTCTTTAACTATTTGTGCTTGCGTAGTTACATCAAGGGCAGAAGTAGCTCATCTGCTAATAGTAAAGATGGTTTAAAGCTTATTGCCATAGCGATACCAACACGCTGACGCATACCGCCAGATAATTCAAATGAATATGATTTCATGATATTTTCAGGATTAGCTAAATTCATACGAGTAAGCATTTCTACAGCAAAAGAATATGCTTCTTTTTTAGTAAGATCATCGTGAATTTGTAGATATTCTATAAATTGTTTACCAATAGTTTGGATAGGATTTAACATATTACCACTATCTTGGAAAATCATAGCAATATGTTTTCCTCTTAAAGATAGCCAATCTTTATGGTTGTATTTCAATAAATCTTGATTTTCAAAAAGAATTTTTCCATTTATAATCTTTCCGCTATTAGGTAAACAACCTAATATGGATCTAATCACTGTAGTTTTACCACAGCCAGATTCACCAACTATGGTCAAAATTTCTCCTCTATCCAAAGAAAAATTAATATTTTTAACTGTAGCTTCTATATTTTTGCTATATTGAATAGTTAAATTAGATACATCAAGTAACATTAATTTACCCCTTTTATGCTTTAGCTGGTTTTATTTTATTAGTAAGCCAATAATAATCCGATGGATACATAACTACACCCTCTAAGCCTTTGGTGCTGATAATATTAGTCTGTGGATAACCTAAGAATAATGCAGCACCGTCATCTAACAAAATTTGTTGCGCTTCAATAATTAATTGACGACGTTTTTCTTTATCAAATTCGACAGATAATTGATTTAAAATCTCATCATATTCATGATTACTATATCCAGAACCATTTTGTGGATTATCTCCATTTACATTAGTTTTCCAATACCAACTTAAATAAATTTCAGGGTCTCCAGTATTAGCAGTTGTAATATTAGAAATGAGTAAATCATAATCGCCATCAATACCCATTTTATCAATAAGGTTATAATCTACACTTTTTATATTTATATTAATTCCTACTTTTTTAGCGTCAGCTTGTACAGCTTCAGCGTATAAAGGAAGCTCTGCACGGCTATTATATACGACAAAATCAAGACTTAAGTCCTTGCCATCTTTATCTAAAATACCATCTCCATTACTATCATTCCAACCAGCTTCGGCTAATAATTGCTTAGCTCTTTCTGGATTATATGCATTTGGGTCTGTCAACTCATCAAAGCCATAGTCCATAGATGGCGGTATTGGCGCTTTACCTGGAATAAATGTACCTTTCAATAATACATTATTATAATTTTCTCGATCACAAGCAGAAATCAAGGCAGCACGAACTTTTGGATCACCTAAAATACCATTTTGATTGATACGGGCAAGTACTGTACGTAATGAAGAAATTTCATCGATATAGAATTTTATCATTATTTCTAAATAAATCTATATCTCCAGCTGCGATATTTACAGCAAAATTAACTTCACCAGATTGAAGTGCCATAGCACGAGTATTAGGATCATCAATAGATGGTATTTCTACACGTTCAAAAGGAACTTCGCCGTCCCAATAATATTCATTTCTCACCATTACAGCCTTTTCTTTTACAAAAGATTCCACTTTATATGGACCAGTACAAATTGGACCTTCTTTGGCAAAATCTCTACCTTGTTCCTCTGCACTAACATCTACAATAATAAATAATGGGTCAGCCAAAAATCCAGGCATATTAGGTTGAGGTTTGCTTGTTGTGATTATTAAATTTTGACCATCAGCCTTCATTTTCTGTGTATTCAAAAGAAAGTTTTTGCTCGATTATTTTTAGTAAAAGCACGTTCAATAGATTTTTTTACAGCTTCGGCTGTTACTAGATTGCCATTAGAAAATTTCACATTATCACGAATTTTAAAAGTCCATGTTAAATGATCATCGCTAATAAACCAACTTTCCGCAAGCCATGGCTGAACATTCATTTTTTCATCAAATTTTGCTAAACATTCACCAATAGCATAACGCATCACAACCCAACCAAAATAATTCTGTGTTGGCTCTAAAGTATCTGCAAAATTTGTAACCCCAAATTTCAAAGTAGTTTTATCTACTGTATTTTCAGAGCCACAACCAGCTATTATACCTGCTGTCAATATACCACACAAACTTAAACTAATAGCCTTCCATAATTTTTTCATTCTAAAACTTTTCATATTTAGCCTCTTTTCTTATCAATAAAATCTATCAATCCTGTCTAGGGTCTAAAATATCACGTAAACTATCTCCCCAAAGATTAAATATAGCTACTACTATAAAAATAGCTAACCCTGGATAAATCATCAGCCATGGAGCAGTTTGAATATATTGACGACCTTCATTGAGCATTAATCCCCATTCTGGTGTAGGTGGTTGAGCACCAAAACCTAAAAAAGATAGACCCGCTATTTCCATCATCATAGTGCCAATATCCATAGCTCCTGTAATCACTATCAACGGTAAAATATTAGGTAGTAAATGATGATAAATAATTGTAAATGTAGTTGCTCCACTAGTTTTACTAGCTATGATAAAATCATTATTTTTTAATTTAATAACTAAACTTCGTACTAAGCGAGCATATTTTGCCCAACTCACAACGACTAAGGCGAAAATCGTATTTATAATACTTCCACCCATGATGCCAGCTATAGCGATAGCTAGAATAATTCCTGGAAAAGAAAGCATAATATCTGCCAAACGCATTAAAATAAGTTCTATTTTACCGCCAAAATAACCAGCAATTATACCTATGATTGAACCTATAGTTGCTGTCAAAATCACAATGTAAATCGTCATAAATAATGATATTTGCATACCATAAATTATGCGTGAAAAAAATATCTCTGCCCAGTTTATCTGTGCCTAAAAAATATTCATTATTTGGCATTTTCAATGCTTTCAACATATTGGCTTCATAAGGATCATGAGGCACTAAAACTGGTGCCAATACAGCAATGCAGATTATTAAAATGACTAAAAAAGAATATATGGAGAATAATTTATTTTGTTTTATAAATTTAAAAATCATATTATATTAATTCTCCTTTTTTATTCTTGGATCGAGATAACTATAAGATAAATCCACTAAAAAATTAATTACTGTATATGCTGTGGCAATCCATAAAACAATCCCTTCAATTAATGGATAATCACGCATAGTAATCGCTTGAACTGCCATTTTGCCTATACCTGGCCAGAAAAAAACAGTCTCAATAACAGCAACGCCACCTAATAACCAACCGATGGACATACCTAGTAAAGTTATTAAAGGTAAAATTGCATTAGGCAAAATATGTTTCCATAAAATAGCTTTTTCAGACAATCCTCTAGCTCTAGCACCTATTACATAATCTTGATGTAATTCATCTAAAATGACAGTACGCACTTGCCTAGTATATTTCGCTGATTGATAAATAGCTAAAGTAAGTGCGGGCAATACTAAACCTGAAAAACTGACCTTTGCTGTAGCAATAGGAGCTAGACCCAGCTTTAAGCCAAAGATATATAATAAAATCAAACCCACCAAAAGCTTGGCATAGATACACCAATAAAAGAAAATATTCTCACTAAAAAATCAGGAATTTTATTGCGATGCGTAGCAGAAAAAATTCCCAAAGGAATGGAAATGACCATAATAAAAATAATTGTAGTTAATGCTAATAAAACAGTCCCTGCAAAGCATTCCATTAATTTCTCCATAACAGGTTTTTTAGCTGAATAAGAAATTCCCATATCGCCTTGCACTACACCTAAAAGCCAATTACCATATTGTACAAGAAATGGATCGTTAAGTCCCATTTCTTCACGAGTTTGCTCAATTACTTCTTGAGAAACAATAGTATCTGATGCTTCTAAGAGCATAGTGGCTGGATCACCAGGTGATAAATAAGTTAAACAAAATGTTAAAAAACTGACTCCAATTAAAGTAATTACTAATTGAATTAAACGATTTATTAATCGTTTCAAAATAAAAAGCCTCCTTTATATTTTGTTTATTTTTTTAGTAGATTATCTTTTAGCTCCTTTCTTTATTTTCTTGTTTATCCCTAACAAAAAAGTCTGCTTTAACAAGCAGACTTAAATATGATTATATACAAATATAAAATATAATAAAAAAACCTAATTCCATAGAATTAGGCAGTATTATACAAATTTATATTCGTACAAAATCGCCTTCCCATCGCTCGCAGGTAATAACGGTGATTATTAAATAGGCAGTTCTCCTGGCTTAGAGTCATAGCTATTCACGCCTTCCCCCCAAGAAGATAATTTATTCTCAGTGACATAATTGTGAAATCGCTCGTCTTTACAGTGGCGGGACCGCTTCGGCTTATACCGAATTCCCTATTAAGTCTGTATAGACACCTATTCTATCTATATTTTATTACTTATGTTTTATGTTATCATTAGTGATAATTTTGTCAATTATCTTATAATAAATTTCATTAATTTTATTATTACTATAAACTTTATATAAGATA
>ENA-OPZM01000770-OPZM01000770.1-human-gut-metagenome-genome-assembly--contig:-NODE-770-length-12896-cov-1.860522_pt1 | contig 12896 bp, 16 predicted proteins | sample MGYA00242478_ERZ504493 | MGnify/ENA primary metagenome ERZ504493 (study PRJEB26092, sample SAMD00036227) | human gut metagenome | host: Homo sapiens | study: EMG produced TPA metagenomics assembly of...
CGGAAAAAGAGCAAAAAGCAAGTACAGCTCCTGCCGTCCCATGATGCGGTGTCCCTTATCACCGTGCTGCGGAGCAGCTGCAATCGCCCCTTCTGACCGCTGAATGGGAGTACCGGCTGGGCGAGATCGAGCGCGGCGAGCTGGCCCCGGAGGACTTCATGGCCGGGATCAGCGCCATGCTCCAGGAGCTGGTGAGGACCTATCAGGTCATCAAGGGGACCGAGTACCTGTTCACGCCGCCCCGCGAAGTGGTGGGCAAATGCCCCCGCTGCGGCGGCGATGTGGCGGAGCTGCAAAAGGGGTTCTTCTGCCAGAACGAGGGCTGCAAATTTGCTATCTGGAAAAACAACAAGTGGTGGGAGCTGAAGCGCAAGCAGCCCACCAAGGCCGTCGTGACGGCGCTGCTCAAAGATGGCCGCGCCCATGTGACCGGCCTGTACTCCGAGAAAACCGGCAAGACCTACGACGCACCGTAGTGCTGGAGGACGATGGGAAGTACGCCAATTTCAAGCTGGCCTTTGACCGGCAGAAAGGCGGCAAACGATGAAGCTCTCCCTCTATGAACAGGAAACCATCATCCTCTACAACCAGGCCGAGGCCGCCGCCGAGTCTATACCCATGACCCCCGGCTGCTGGAGAAGCTGCGGCGGCTGGCGGAGAAATACCCGGATCAGGTCGTGAAAAAGGATCGGCAGACCTTTCTTGTCCCGAAACGCTGCGTGTCCGTCCGGGAGCCGTACAGCGCCGAGCGTCGCAAGGCGGCCAGTGAACGGGCCAAGGCTGCCGGGTACAGGCCGCCCACCCCCAAGAAGGGCAGCGAGTAAGCATGGCTGAAAGTGTCTTTGAGGCCGTCAAGCAGTCCGTCACCGTCCGGGATGCGGCGCAGATGTATGGGATCGAGGTCAACCGGAGCGGTATGGCCTGCTGCCCGTTCCACGATGACAAAAATCCCAGCATGAAGCTGAACGAGGAATACTTCTATTGCTTCGGCTGCGGAGCTACCGGCGATGTGATCGACTTCACCGCACGGCTCTACAATCTGTCTCCCAAGGAGGCCGCTGAGAAGCTGGCCCAGGATTTTGGCCTGGCTTATGACAGTCAGGCCCCTCCCCGGAGGCGCTATGACCGGCAGAAAACCGAGGCACAGAAGTTCAAAGAGGATCGGGACCATGCCTTTCGTGTCCTGGCTGACTACTATCATCTGCTGAGAAAGTGGGAAACCGACTATTCCCCCAAAACGCCGGAAGAAAATCCCCATCCCCGTTTTATGGAGGCAATTCAGAAAAAGGACTATACGGGCTATCTGTTGGATTTTTTCTTAGAGGACGGCCCGGAGGAACAAAAGCTGTGGATTGCCGAACATCAAGCAGAAATCGCCAATTTGGAAAGGAGAGTGAAAATCATGGCTGATAAGCCCACCAACCGGGAGCGGTTGCAGGAAATCACGGCGGGCATTGAACAGGGTATCAAGGAGCTGTTCGAGAGCGAGAAGTATATGCGCTACCTGTCCGTTATGTCCAAGTTCCACCGCTACTCCGTCAACAACACCATGCTCATCTATATGCAGCGCCCGGACGCTACCCTGGTGGCCGGATTCAACAAGTGGAAAAACCAGTTTGAACGCCATGTGAAAAAGGGTGAGCATGGCATTACCATCATCGCCCCCACGCCCTACAAAAAGAAAATCGAGGAAATGAAGCGCGACCCGGATACCCAGGCTCCTATTCTGGATGCGGATGGCAAGGCGGTCATGGAGGAAAAGGAAATCGAAATCCCCATGTTCCGCCCGGTCAAGGTGTTTGATGTTTCGCAGACGGACGGAAAGCCTCTGCCGGAGCTGGCCTCCAGCCTATCCGGGACGGTGCCGCACTATGAGGCGTTTCTGGAGGCGGTGCGGCGCTCCGCCCCGGTTCCCATCGAGTTTGAGCCGATGCCGCGAACATGGACGGCTATTTTTCCTCCGAGCAGCAGCGGATCGCCTCCGGGAAGGCATGAGTGAGGTGCAGACCATTTCCGCCGCCGTCCATGAGACCGCGCACAGCAAGCTCCATGACCCCAAAAAGCATGAAGCGGAGCCGACTTGGAAGATCGTGATGGTGAGCGAGGGCGGCACCAAGCAGGACTTCCGCCTGGACTTTGCCACCGAAGCAGAGGCGGAACAGGCCGCCGCCGAGGAAGGCTGGCGCTATGTGGACGAGAATCAGTTTGAGTGGCGGCTGGAGGTAGAGGAAGATCTGACGGCGGTGAAACAGGCCGCCAAGAACCGCAACACCGAGGAAGTGGAGGCCGAGAGCATTTCCTATGCGGTCTGCCAGTATTTCGGCATACAGACCGGCGAGAACAGCTTCGGCTACATCGCTTCCTGGTCCAAGGACAAGGAGCTGAAGGAGCTGCGGGCCAGCCTGGAGACCATCAACAGGACCTCCTGCGAGCTGATTAACGACATCGAGCGCAACTACAAGGAAATCTGTAAGGAGCGCGGCATCGACCTGACTGCGCCCCGGAGCCGGAGCAGGCACCCCAGCAGGCCGCGGAGGAAAAAGCCCCTGCGGAAGAAGTATCCCCGCCCAGCGCCGAGTACCGGGAGGCCCTGCTGGTGCTGGACGATACCGCCTATCTCCATGTTCAGCCCTGCGACACCGGCTGGGACTACACGCTCTACGATGTGGAAACTATGAAGCAGCTGGACGGCGGCCAGCTGGATGGGCCGGATATGGGCCGTTCCGCAGCAGTCAGCCATATCTGCGAGGACCTGGGGATGGGCGGCAAGTCCATCAAGTATGCACCGCTGTCCATGATCGAGACTTTGCAGGAGGCCGCCTACCAGCAGACCGCAGAAGTTGTCGCCGCCCAGCTGCCGGATGCCCAGGAACAGGCGTTGGACGAATATCCCATGCCGGACCCGGTACTGACCCAGGACGATCTGAAGAAATGCGGTTGCCTGGACAGTGACCTTTTGCCCCTCTCCAAAGAGCGGGCCTATGAGCTGATGGAGCGTGACCTGACCGTTTACATTATCCAGGAAGCGAAAATCCGGTGATGGCCTTTGACACCGCCGACCTGGACGCCCATGACGGTATCTTTGCCCTGCCCCGCGAGGAATGGGAGGAAACCCCGGAGTTTGATAAGCTGGTCAAGGACCGCATGGACCACCAGGAGGAACGGGAGCAGGCGTTTCTCTCCCACAAGGGGGACTGCTTCGCCATTTATCAGGTGAAGCACACCGACGAGCTGCGGGACATCCGCTACGAGGGCCTGGAATGGCTCCAGTCCATCGGGCGGACGGTGCAGCGGGATAACTATGAGCTGGTTTATACCGCTCCGCTGCTGCCCTCTGACCTGAAAGGCGATACCACCGAACAGCTCTTTTACCGTTTCAACAATGAACATCCCGCCGATTACGGCCACCCGTCCATGAGCGTCAGCGACATTGTTGCCATCAAGCGGGACGGCAAGGTATCCTGTCATTACTGCGACAGCTTCGGCTTTCAGCAGGTTCCCGGATTCCTGCCGGACAATCCGCTGAAAAATGCGGAGATGATGTTGGAGGATGATTACGGTATGATCGACGGCATCATCAACAACGGCCCCAAAGAGCCGACAGTGGCCCAGCTGGAACAGCAGGCCCGCAGCGGCCAGCCGATCTCTCTCATGGATTTGGCTGCTGCCGCCCACCGGGAGGACCGGGAAAAGAAAAAGTCCGTCATGGAGCAGCTGAAAAGCCAGCCCAAGGCGGAACACAAAAAGGCAGCGCCCAAAAAGAGCGCGGAAAGGGAGATTTGATATGGGAAACTTCACTTTTGAGGAAACGAACCTGCTTTGTATCTACAACACCGGAAGCCGCACCGGGCTGATCGACGCCCTGACGGAGATGCGCGGCGAGCTTTCGCCGGAGGAAGTCGAGCTGCGGGAGCTGACCGACAGCGCCTTATGAAGCTCCGGGCCATGAGCGACGCCGAGTTTGCCGAGCTGGAGCTGTACCCGGATTTCGACGAGTAAAAATCACACCAAGACCCAGTGGGGCGGCCTGATGTGCCGCCCCGTTTCTATTTAACATGAAGGGAGGACAGAAAACCATGCCATCCAAAGCTGAATTTTACCGACAGATGGCCGAGCAGGTATCGACCGGCTTGTGGGCAGCTGGAAGGAATGGACGGCCTTTCTCACGACTGCCGCCCGCCTCTACAAATATCCGTTCCATGAACAGATGATGATTTACGCCCAGCGCCCGGACGCCACCGCCTGCGCCGAGTACGACCTGTGGAATGAGAAAATGGGCCGGTATGTGCGCCGTGGCTCCAAGGGTATTGCCCTGGTGGACGATTCCGGCGACAGGCCCCGGCTGCGCTATGTGTTCGATATTTCCGACACCGGGACCCGTGAACATTCCCGTACCCCCTGGCTGTGGCAGCTGGAGGAACAGCACATCGGGCCTGTGTCGGCCATGCTGGAGCGCAACTACGGCGTTGTCGGTGACGATCTCGCCCAGCAGCTCACCGATGTGGCCGGAAAGCTGGCGAGTGAGTATTGGGACGAGCATCAGCAGGACTTCCGCTACATCGTTGACGGTTCGTTCCTGGAGGAGTACGATGATCTCAACATCGAAGTCCAATTCAAGTCTGCCGCCACCGTCAGCATCGCCTACGCCTGATGTCCCGATGTGGGCTGGATACGGAGCAATATTTCCAGCATGAGGACTTCATGCCGATTTTCGATTTTAATACCCCGGCCACGTTGGGGCATTGGGAGCGGCGGTCAGTCAGATGAACCAGCAGGTGCTGCGGCAGATCGGCGTCACCATCCAGAATTATGAGCGCGAACAACTCGCGGAAAGGAGCAACCACCATGAAGAACAACCTGACTTACACGAGGAACGGGGATTACCTGATTCCCGACCTGAGCCTGAGCGAACAGCCGGAGAAGCCCCTGGGCAAGTACGGCAGGATGCGGAAAGCGTACCTGAAGGAACACCGGCCCCTGATTTACAACCAGCTGCTGCTGACCGAGAAGCTGTACCCGCACCTCATCGAGATCGACGAGACGGCGAACAGCCGTCTGGAGCAGATGATGCCCCAGCTGGCGGAGTCGGCGGGCGCGACGGAGGAGCTGAAAGCCGCGATCCGATGCGCTGGGTGGGCCTGATGAACACCTGCAAGGCCCAGGCCGAGGAGATTCTGATGGCGGAGCTTATCAACAGCTGACCTTAAACCTGTTCCTCTCCGAAGCGGAACAAATCCAAAGAATAGACGAAGCAGAGAATGTGCAAACATCCTCTGCTTTTTCTTTTGCCCAGACCGACATCGACCGTGTGCTGCGGCTGGGAGGCAACACGGACCGGCAGCGTGAACGCATTGTGGCAGCTTTTGAAAAGCAGAAGTCCACCGCCGAGATCGCAGCCTATCTGCAAAACCTCTATACCGGCGGCAACGGGATTGGCAGCATTACCGCATGGTATGCCGAGGACGGCATCCACCTGTCTCACGGAAAGTCTGCCCGTTATGACAAGTCCGCCCAGGTCATTTCCTGGGAGAGCGCCGCCGAGCGTATCGGCCAGCTTTTGCAGACCGGCCAGTTTGCCACCAATGTGGAGCTGTCCGAGGCCGAGGGCTATGAACGTTCCCTCCTTGCGGAAAAGTTCTGGAATCTGTATCACGATTTCAGCGATGAAGCCAGAGAATCCGGGTATCTGCCCAGCCTTGCCAACAATCCAGGGCGCGGTTTCCCGGAAGAATCCGCGTGGCTTACCGAGCAGTTGAAAAGCCCGGAGTTCCGCCAGACCCTTGCAGAAGAATATGCAGCATTCTGGACGGCCTATCAGCAGGACCGGGACTTGCTGCGGTTCCACTACCACAAGCCAAAGGAGATTTGGGGAAACCTGAAAGATCTGTCCCTGCCCCGCACCGCCTTTACCTCTCAGATGACGGAAGTACCTGCGGTCAAGCAGTTTATCACCGAGGACGAGATCGATGTCGCCATGACCAGAGGCAGCGGTGTTTCTGGTGGGAAAGGCCGCATTTTTTGCCTATTTCCAAAATTCCCACACCGATAAAGAAAAGGTGGATTTCCTCCGGCACGAGTACGGCATTGGGGGCCACTCCCATGCCCTGTCAGGTGCTGGGGGCAGCTGGGAAGATCATGACGGAAAGGGCCTGCACTACAAAAAAGGCGGCTGCCGGATGTGCATTTCACATGGGAGAAGGTTGCCAAGCGGATCACCGATTTGATTCAGAAGGGCCGCTATCTCACCGAACAGGAACAGGAGGAGTTCGACAAAATCCAGGCGGAAAAGGCTCTGGCCGAAGAAGATGCCCTGCAAGCCCAGCCGCCCGACACGGAACCTGCCGATGTTCTGCGGGAGGATGTGCCGGAGCAGCCCATTCCCACCCTCCGGGAGCTGCATGAGCAATACAAGCCCATCGTGCTGGAGGCTGTTACCCAGGACATCAGATACCGGAACGCCTGCGGTCATAGTGACTACGAGAACGCCGTGATCGAGGGCAACGCCGCTATTCGCCGTGCTGTCCTGGGGTCCGGTAATATGGGGCTGCTTCGCTCTATTCTGACACCCCGGAGTTCCGCCAGCGCCTTCATCGAGAAATCATCGACGAGACCTATCCCAAGCTCCATGAGCTGCTGCACCCTCTCTCGGACAATGACATCGACAAGGCTATCCAGGACTGGAACGGCAAAATCGAAAGTAAACACGCCGTTGTCCGTTACATGGAGAAACATGGGCGGGAAAAAGATACCGCTGCATGGCTGGCCCATGAGTTTGACGGCGGCGATGGCAAAACCCCGTTTTCGGTTCGCCCGGAAAGCCCCGAAGGAACGGTGCTGCCCTGGTCCAAGGTACAGCGCCGGATTGCCCAGCTCATCAAGGAGGACCGCTTTCTGACCGAGCAGGATCGACAGTCTGAGCCGCAAAGCCAAGAGAAGCGCCCCTATCAAGTGGTGGTCTATCACCATCTTGAAAACGGCTTTGATGAAAAGAGAGAATACCCGACGCTGGAAGAAGCGGAAAAAGCGGCGCAAAGCTATGTGGACGGCACAATGGAGTCGGACGGCTTTGCCTACGACGGCGCAGCGGTCTATGACCTGGAAGCCAGACAATATCTGCGTATCTATGGGGATTACCCGGATGAAAAAGCCCATGAGCAGCTCAATGAGTTAGCTCACCCTCATGACCTTCAAGCAGAGGTGGAAGCATGGGAAGCTGAACAGGCCGCCCAAAAACAGGCGGTAATTGACACGCTCTCCGAACAGGAACAGCTTACCGTCCGAGCTATGGAAACTGCGGGCTTTATTTTCAATCCGCAGGCTGCGAACCCTGGCTTAAAGGAAAACCTGGTCTTTACGGCTGGGGAATATGGTTATCTCATTACTTTTGAAAATTGGGAACAGGCTTATTTGTGGATTGATAGAGCGGAGCTGCGGGATACTCCCGGTCTGCGTGAACAAGTACAGCACATTCTCCATCCAGAACCCCAGAATGGCGTCCTCACCAACGAGGACTACGCTGCGGCCCGTGGCACACTCCGGGAGCGGACTTCTTACGATCCGGCAGTCCCGCCCTATCATGTGGGCGATACCGTTTATCTGGATGACCGTCCCCATCAGATCACAGAGCTGCGGGATGACACGGTGCAGCTGCTGCCCACCGGCATGAGCTATCCCATCTACCGGGCCGAGAGCCAGGAACGGTTTGAGCAGCTTTTGCGTGAGGATAACCGCAACGACTTCTATACCGAGTTCCTGCCTGTAAATCTGGATACGGTGGACCAGGACCTGCGGGATGTGCTGGCCCATGGACTGATTGGTGAGGCGGACAAGGCGGAGCTTTCCGAGCTTCTTCGCAACGGCAAGAGCAATCGAGAGATCGCCTTGTGGCTGAGTCGGACCTATCCCAACATCGTGGAAACGATGGAGCTGGAGACCGGCGAGACCGCCGATTACCGCACGATGCCGGAAGGTATCGAGCTGGAAGTGCTGGATGCAGATGAAAAGCGTCTGGCCATGCTGTTCTTCCAGTGGAGCGAGGTTGCGCCTTTGCTGCGCGGGATGTATGCCCGTCAGTTGGGCGGTTTTGAGCAGGAACACCCCGAACCGGCTGCCGAAACCCCGACCTTCCAAGCCGAGACTGTGGCTGTCTATCCGGCGATAAGAATAATCTGCCTATGATGTGGTTGTTCAGACCCTGCGAACCAATGAGCCGGAGCCGCCCACGCCTGATGTCGAGCCGGAAAAGACTCTGGATGAGGTACTGGACGAACACCCCGTTTCCATTCAGGTAAACGGCGAGTGGCAGACCTTCCCCAATGTCAAAGCTGCCGAGGAAGCCTCTTATGAGGAATACAAGGCCAATCTGCGTCGCACCGCCGAGAATTTCCGTATCACTGACGATCACCTGGGCGAAGGCGGCCCCAAGGCCAAGTTCCAGGCCAATGTCGAGGCAATCAAGCTGCTGAAATACCTGGAGGAAACCACCGAGCAGGCAACGCCGGAACAGCAGAAAATCCTTTCCCGGTATGTGGGCTGGGGCGGCCTTGCCGATGCCTTTGACCCCGACAAGGAAAGCTGGAGCAAGGAATATGCCCAGCTGAAGGAGCTGCTGACCCCGGAGGAATACGCTGCTGCCAGAGGTTCCACCTCAACGCGCACTACACCAGCCTACGGTCATCAAAGCGATTTACGAGGCTGTGGGCCGCATGGGATTCGAGACCGGCAACATCCTGGAGCCGTCCTGTGGTGTAGGCAATTTCTTCGGTATGCTGCCGGAGGAAATGCGAAACAGCCGTCTTTATGGCGTGGAGCTGGATTCCATCAGCGGGCGGATTGCCCAGCAGCTCTATCCCAAGGCCGACATCACCGTGGCCGGTTTTGAAACCACCGACAGGCGGGGACTTCTATGATCTTGCCATCGGCAATGTACCTTTCGGCCAGTATCAAGTCCGGGACAAAGCCTACGACAAGCTGAATTTCAGCATTCACAACTACTTTTTTGCCAAGGCGTTGGACCAGGTGCGTCCTGGTGGCGTGGTGGCCTTTGTCACCAGCCGCTATACGATGGACGCCAAAGATTCCACCGTGCGCCGGTATCTTGCCCAGCGCGCCGAGCTGCTGGGGGCTATCCGTCTGCCCAATGACGCTTTCAAAAAGAACGCAGGTGCCGAGGTCGTTTCGGACATCATCTTCCTGCAAAAGCGTGACCGTCCGTTGGACATCGTGCCGGAGTGGACGCAGACCGGGCAGACCGAGGACGGCTTTGCCATCAACCGCTATTTCCTGGACCACCCGGAAATGGTGCTGGGCCGACAGGAACCGGAAAGCACCGCTCACGGCATGGACTACACCGTGAACCCCATCGAGGGGCTGGAGCTTGCCGATCAGCTGCATGATGCCGTGAAGTACATTCGCGGCACCTACCAGGAGGCCGAGCTGCCGGAGCTGGGCGAGGGCGAAGCCATCGACACTTCTATCCCTGCTGACCCCAATGTGAAAAATTACTCCTACACCGTTGTGGACGGCGATGTGTATTACCGTGAAAACAGCCGTATGGTACGGCCTGACCTGAATGCCACCGCCGAAGCCCGTGTGAAAGGACTGGTGGGTCTGCGAGAATGTGTCCAGCAGCTCATTGATCTGCAAATGGACGCCGCCACACCGGACAGCACCATCCAGGACAAACAGGCCGAACTGAACCGGCTCTATGACAGCTTCTCTGCAAAATATGGTCTTATCAATGACCGGGCGAACCGGCTGGCCTTTGCTGATGATTCCAGCTACTATCTGCTCTGCGCGTTGGAAGTCATTGACGAGGACGGCAAGCTGGAGCGCAAGGCGGATATGTTCACCAAGCGCACCATCAAGCCTCACAAGGCGGTGGACACTGTGGATACCGCAAGTGAAGCTCTGGCCGTATCAATTTCCGAAAAAGCCTGTGTCGATATGGCGTATATGGCGGAGCTGACCGGCAAGACCGGCGACGAACTGGCCGCCGAGCTGCAAGGCGTGATCTTCCGTGTACCTGGGCAGTTGGAGAAAGACGGCACTCCCCATTATGTAACAGCCGACGAATACCTGTCCGGCAATGTGCGGCGCAAGCTGCGTCAGGCACAGCGGGCCGCACAGCAGGACCCTTCCTTTGCAGTCAATGTGGAGGCCCTTACCGCTGCCCAGCCCAAAGACCTGGATGCGTCGGAGATTGAGGTGCGCCTGGGCGCTACCTGGATCGACAAAGAGTACATCCAGCAGTTTATGTATGAGACCTTCGATACGCCGTTTTATCTCCAGCGCAATATCGAGGTCAACTATTCTTCTTTCACCGCTGAGTGGCAGATCACCGGCAAAAGCTCTGTAAGCCAGAACAATGTGGCGGCCTATACCACCTACGGAACCAGCCGTGCCAATGCCTACAAGATTCTGGAGGACAGCCTGAACCTGCGGGATGTCCGTATCTACGACACCATAGAGGATGCAGACGGCAAAGAGCGCCGGGTGTTGAATGCCAAAGAGACCACCCTGGCCGCCCAAAAGCAGCAAGCGATCCGGGACGCTTTCAAAGACTGGATTTGGAAAGACCCGGACCGCCGCCAAGCTCTGGTCCGCCAGTACAATGAGGAAATGAACTCCACCCGGCCCCGTGAATACGACGGCGGACACATTACTTTCGGTGGTATGAACCCGGCCATCACCTTGCGGGAACACCAGAAAAACGCTATCGCTCATGTGCTGTACGGCGGCAATACGCTGCTGGCACACGAGGTAGGCGCTGGCAAAACCTTTGAAATGGTGCTGCCGCCATGGAGAGTAAGCGCCTGGGCTTGTGTCAGAAATCCCTCTTTGTGGTGCCGAACCATCTGACCGAACAATGGGCGTCGGAGTTTCTGCGGCTCTATCCCTCCGCCAACATTCTTGTCACCACCAAAAAGGACTTTGAGACCCACAACCGCAAGAAGTTCTGCGCCCGCATTGCCACCGGCGACTATGACGCCATCATCATGGGACACAGCCAGTTTGAGAAAATCCCCATCAGCCGAGAGCGTCAGGAACGGCTCCTTCAGGAGCAGATCGACGAGATCACCGAGGCATTGCCGAGGTGAAGTACAGCGGCGGTGAGCGTTTCACGGTCAAGCAGTTGGAACGCACCAAGAAGTCCCTGGAAGCCCGGCTGGAGAAATTGCAGGCCGAGAGCCGCAAGGACGATGTGGTAACATTCGAGCAGTTGGGTGTGGACCGCCTATTCGTCGATGAGGCGCATAACTATAAAAACCTGTTTTTATACACCAAGATGCGGAATGTGGCGGGCCTCTCCACCAGCGACGCCCAAAAATCCAGCGATATGTTCGCCAAGTGCCGCTACATGGACGAGATCACCGGCAGCCGGGGTGTTATCTTTGCCACCGGCACCCCCGTATCGAACAGCATGACCGAACTTACACCATGCAGCGGTATCTCCAGTATGACCGCTTGCAGGAACTGAGCATGACCCATTTCGACTGCTGGGCCAGCCGTTTCGGAGAACCGTAACGGCGCTGGAACTGGCACCGGAAGGCACCGGCTACCGGGCAAGAACGAGATTCAGCAAATTTTTCAACCTCCCGGAGCTGATGAACCTGTTCAAAGAGGTGGCGGACATCAAGACCGCCGATCAGCTAAACCTGCCTACCCCGGAGGTAGAATACCACAACATCGTGGCCCAGCCCACCGAGCAGCAGCAGGAAATGGTGAAGGCGCTCTCCGAGCGCGCTTCCCTGGTACACAGCGGCACGGTGGACCCCTCTCAGGACAATATGCTCAAGATCACCAGCGACGGGCGCAAGCTGGGGCTGGACCAGCGGATCATCAACCAGCTGCTGCCGGATGAGCCGGGCACCAAGGTCAACCAGTGCGTAGACAATATCATGCAGATTTGGCGGGACGGCGAGGCTGACAAGCTGACCCAGCTGGTGTTCTGCGACATTTCCACGCCCCAGCCCGGCCCACCAAAAGGTGGCGAAGGCGCTGGACAACCCGACCCTCCACGCTTTGGAGGACGCGGTGCCGCTGGACGAGCCGGAACCGGCCTTTACGGTCTATGAGGACATCCGGCAAAAACTCATCGCCCAGGCGTGCCCGCCGAGCAGATTGCCTTTATCCATGAGCCAACACCGAAGTGCGCAAAAAGGAGCTGTTCTCCAAGGTCCGCACCGGCCAGGTGCGCGTCCTGCTGGGGCAGCACGGCCAAAATGGGCGCGGGCACCAACGTGCAGGATCGTTTGGTCGCACTTCACGATTTGGATTGCCCGTGGCGTCCCCGTGATCTCACGCAGAGAAAAGGCCGTATCGAGCGTCAGGGCAATCAGAACAAGCTCGTTCATGTCTGCCGCTATGTGACCGAAGGGACGTTTGACGCCTACCTCTGGCAAACGGTGGAAAATAAGCAGAAATTCATCTCTCAGATCATGACCTCAAAATCTCCGGTTCGCTCCTGCGAGGATGTGGACGCTACAGCGCTGTCCTTTGCGGAGATCAAGGCGCTGTGTGCCGGTGATCCCCGCATCAAAGAGCGCATGGATTTGGACATTGAGGTGTCTAAGCTCAAAATTATGAAGGCAGACCACAACAGCAAGCAATTCCGATTGGAGGACAGTCTGCTGAAATACTTCCCGGAAAAGATAGAAGAACACAAGGGCTTTGTTCGTGGGCTGGAGGCGGATATGCAGACCCTCGCGGCGCATCCGCTCCCGGCAGAGGGCTTTGTCGGCATGGAGATTCGCGGCGACCGGCTCACCGATAAGGAAAACGCCGGTGCCGCGCTGCTGGACACCTGCAAGGAGGTCAAGGGCAAAGACCCGGTACAGATCGGCAGCTATCGCGGCTTTACCATGTCCGTTGCTTTTGATTCCGTGTGGAAAACG
>ENA-OPZM01000772-OPZM01000772.1-human-gut-metagenome-genome-assembly--contig:-NODE-772-length-12876-cov-3.867676_pt1 | contig 12876 bp, 19 predicted proteins | sample MGYA00242478_ERZ504493 | MGnify/ENA primary metagenome ERZ504493 (study PRJEB26092, sample SAMD00036227) | human gut metagenome | host: Homo sapiens | study: EMG produced TPA metagenomics assembly of...
CTCGAGACGAGAAAAGTAACTTTGAGGTTGGAAGCTGTTCCAATCTTGGAGACGGCGCAGGCAAGACGTACTTGGCATCCGGGTTAAGGCGGAAGATGGAACAAATTATTTCTCATACGTTAAATAATACAGCTGCTGCACCGCCGAGAATGTTGATCGCATTCCTGGAAAATAATCTTCAGGCAGACGGAACAGTCCGGATTCCTGAGATATTGAGGCCATATATGGGCGGTACAGAGCTGCTGATACCGAAAAACAAATAGATCAATAAGGAAAATTATATGCATCAATATCTGAAAGCGATTGGATTTGGTAGTCTTAGAGGGAGAAAAGAATTGAACGAACTCCTTGATAAGACGAGAACAGATTTTTCTCATCATGACTGGTAGGCCAGGAGGATGAGATGGATTTTTGCGAGTATCAGAAGGAATACGGAGCAGGGATTGGAATCGCAGTTTATGGAGACATGGATATCCATGAGCAGTTTCATATGCAGTATTATTATCCGTATTTCATCGGGACAGGGATTACATCCTATGCGGATGTTTATATTGAAAAGCGGATGGATCGGGAGTCTTATGTAGGATCTGCGAAGATATGAAAATAGGTATCAGTCTGATCTTTTTATATGCAGAATGTTGTTGAATATCTGAAAGAACGAAAAAGAACAGAATCGATCAAGTACAAATCCGTCACCCTGTCCGGACTCTGCGACGGGGGGACGGTGCTGCTTCCGGTCAGGAAAGATAAAAGGCAGGAAAAGCAGCAGAAGGAAGAGGTACATAACCGGATGATGCTGATGAGCGCGGCCAGGACAGGAGATCCCGCAGCGATCGAAAGCCTGACGCTGGATGATATTGATACTTATTCGAAAGTATCAAGACGGCTGATCAGCGAGGATGTGTTTACGATTGTCGACACTTATATCATGCCATATGGGATTGAATGTGACAGATATTCAATTCTTGGTGAGATCCTTAACATTCACCGGATTGAAAACGAGATGACACGGGAAGAATTGTATATCATGAGCCTGGAGGTTAACGGCCTGACCTTTGATGTGTGCGTCCCCGCCCGGGAAGTGGTGGGGGAGCCTGCTGTGGGAAGAAGGTTTAAGGGAAATATCTGGATGCAGGGAATCATCAATTTTTAGAATCCCAGCGATTACCCTTTGACACTTGGGGAATATTGAAGTATAATAGTTGAGATTGATATGTTCCCTTAGTTAAATGGATATAACAAGTGCCTCCTAAGGTGACGTCGGAACGTCCGCCTGAGTCAAAGAGGAAAAAAGTCAACAGTTCAACAAATAGTTAAAAACAGCGATAAAAAGCTGTTTTTATATAAGTTTCTGTAGCTCAGCAGGATAGAGCGTCCGCCTCCTAAGAAAGTGTTATAACATACACCTCGGAGGAAATGGGAAAAGGTAACAAGTAAAATTAAATATAGATTTTTCAAATGTCGCTATAGCTCAGTTGGATAGAGCGACCGCCTCCTAAGCGGTAGGTCGGAGGTTCAAATCCTCTTAGCGACGCCAAAAACTCCGCCGAAAACATTGATTTTTCAAGGTTTTCGGCGTTTTCTATTTTCCGAGAAAAGTTGAACTTATAGAAATATGTGATTAGCAGGAGTGATTTTTGCTAATCAAATTTATCGAGAAAGATTGAACTCCGCATGTCATAGTCATGGATTAGCTCTTATGTGTTTGCTAATGATTAGCAAGAATTTTTTTGAATTTGCTAATCAAACTTCCTTACTTGCTAATTTGAGGAAAAATCTTGCTAAAAATCCTGCTAATTTAAAAGGCGATTGTTACAGGTGCAACCGATTATTATACGGTTTTATATAGTCACTATAATCGTACATTTGAGCTGCTCTCCGTTCCTACATATAATGAAAATGAAGAAACGGAGGTGGCTTGTATGAGAGAACAGAAATTCCACATTTATCTGGATAGCCAAGAAAGGACAATCCTGCTACATAGCCTTGTGGAACTGAAAAATCAGCTCCTTGCGCAAGCAGATATGCGGACTGCGTTGACGAACTGATTTTTAAGGTTACGGGCGCACCGCTGAAGAAACTCAAAGTACAACATGGTTGTGGGAGGGTATGATGGATGGCATAGAATTTAAAGAACTGTTCAAGGTGGCTGTGGAAACGCTGAGGGAAAAGACGATCACTCCGCTGTTGGAAGCAGATGTAACCTATCAGGAGGATTCAGAGAATGAGGGGATTGCGGAAATGCACTATCTCCAGTTGGATTTGACAGAGGAACAGCGGAAAGTCTGTAACCGCCTGCTTGAGTGCCGGGACAAGCAAGATATTGAGTATGCTACCCACGCATATACCGCAGGGCTGTATGACGCTTTCCGCATAATGTCGGTACTGTTCCCTGATAAGTGGGACACAGATGACATACGGGAGCTGCTTGCAGCGAAAGTCAACAACTGAATATTGAAGATTTTACATAGCCGATTGGTATCAAAGCCAGTCGGCTTTTTTGCGTTCTGCGGAACTTTACATAGCCACCCTGACAAAGTGGCTAAATTTATGCGAAAGGAGGACGCATCTATGTCAAACTGCAAAGTGATTGCTCTGACAAACCAGAAAGGCGGTGTCGGCAAGACCACAACAGCGTCAATCTGGGCGTGGGACTGGCACAGCAGGGGAAAAAGGTGCTGCTCATCGACGCCGATGCGCAGGCAAACCTTACGATGGCGTTGGGATATAACCGCCCTGACGACCTGTCCTTTACCCTCTCTACCGTGATGCAGGACATTATCGACGATAAGACGGTGGATGTCTCGCAGGGGATTATCCATCACAAGGAAGGCATTGACCTTATCCCGTCCAACATTGAGCTGTCTGGTCTGGAAGTAAGGCTGATCAATGCCCTGAGTCGTGAGAGTGTCCTGAAAACCTATGTGAATGAGGTCAAAAGGGATTACGACTTTGTGCTGATCGGGCTGTAATGCCGAGCTTGGGAATGATAACATCAATTCTCTGTCGGCGGCTGACAGCGTGGTTATCCCGACGCAGCCACACTATCTTTCTGCAAAAGGTCTGGAGCTGTTGCTTCGCACGGTGTCAAAGGTCAGGCGGCAGATAAACCCAGACTGCGTATTGACGGTATCCTGATGACGATGGTCATGCCACGGACAAATATCTCCAAAGACATCATCTCATCCGTCAAAAGCGCATACGGACAGAAAATCAGGATGTTTGATACCCAGATACCCCACTCCGTCCGTGCTGTGGAAGCCACCGCAGAGGGCAAGAGTATTTTTGCCTATGACAAAGGCGGCAAGGTTGCCGCTGCCTATGAGCAATTCGCAAAGGAGGTGGTAGAGATTGGCGAGAAGCAGAGAAAACAAAATCGAGCTGACCGCTTACGATGACCTCTTTGAAACAGACGAAAGCCGTGCGGAGGCTGCCTTAAGCAAGATACGGGAAATCCCCATATCGGAATTTGTGGAGAGATTTCCTGAACTTTCCTTATTTTTCAAGGCTTACAGCCTCTTAGATAGTGAAATGATATGTATTTTCCCTTATTTTTGCCCTTATGCGGAATCCGCAAGGGAAATAAGGGAAATTTTTAGTTAAGCATTGCTCACTACTTTATCAAGAAGTCTTGCGGAATCCCGCTTTGCTTTTCTTGTTGAGTGAGCGTAAATATTCATTGTGGTACTGACATCAGAGTGTCCTAACAGTTCCTGTACATCTTTCGGTGCAGCCCCATTGGAAAGCAGATTGCTGGTGTAGGTGTGACGTAACTGGTGGAAATGGAAATCTTCAAATCCTTCCAGTTTTTTGACACTGATCTGCATACAATGCTGAGTGTACTCGGCAGTTCCAAAGAGCCATCCGGTCTTAAGCAGACAAAGGAGATTTCTTTGTAATCTGCCGGGACTTCCTGTGTTCCGGCAAGATGATAGTATTCATAATAGACTCTGTTTTTCACATGAACTTCTTTGTAGTAATTGCGGTGATATAATTCGCCATACTGCATCCGGTTTTTGAGTTGTTCCTTTCTGGCAGCTTTTAATATTTCAGTCAGAGTATCGCCAAAATCAACAATCCTTACTTTCTTCCGTTTCGTTGGTCCGATAATGTTTTTGTGTTTTATGCCGTCGTAGCGGATACTGCGTTTTATGGTCAGGCATTGTTCCTCAAGGTTAATGTCCTGCCATGTAAGACCACAGGTTTCTCCGATACGGAGCCCGGCATAATACGCAATCTGAATCGGCAGAATGGCAGGTGGGTTTTTCTTTTCCAGATACTTGATAAGTCGCTCGTAATCCTCGTGTGAAATCGGCTGTGTGCCTTCTTCCACTTCATCATCGGAAAAGAGGTCAACTTCCTCTGCCTGTCGTTTCAGTTTGATATATTGCATCGGATTGAAACTGATTAGTTGTTTTGGAAATACTGCAAAACGGAATGACTGCTGTAACACTGCGGAAAAAGAATGTATATAATCTTTGCTGTATCCCTTTCTTACTTTCCCGTCTGGAAACTCACCACCGAATGTAAGCAGATCAAGAAATGCCTGTAAATGTTCGGCAGTAACTGTTTTCAGTTTGCGGTCTGCAATCGGGTGTTTTTTGATACAGCGGATTGCACCAAGATAATTTTCCACTGTGCCGTTGCTGAGTGTCCCGGTTTTCAGTTCTTCTTCCGCCCACATATCCAGAAGCTCTCCTACCGTAAGGCTGTCTGCCTTTGCGACAAACTTCTTATTTTCGTAATCTTCCAGTGCTTTGCGGAGAAGTTTTTCCGTCTCACTTTTACTTTCGGTTCCAGCATATTCTTTCTGAACCATTTTACCGCTTGCATCTTCTACATAGAAGCGATAGTACATTTTTCCTTTTTTCTAACAGATCCTTTTGCCATAATCGTATGTCTCCTTTCGATATCAGACAATCGGAACTGTTGAAATGCTTCTTGCGTGTAAGTATATCACAACTCCGGTTGTCTTACTATACCGATTCAGAATCCTCATACATAACTTCGGATAAAAGATTGGCAAGTCTTTGTTCTGCTGTTTCCGGTTTCTTAGAATAGAGTCTTATCACATCTGCCATATCGTTAAATGCGTTGACAGTATGTGTGATCTCCCTGAGAAACATGATCTCGTTATATTCATCTTTCGATTCAAAGCCCATTACTTTGGCAATGTCCGCATCTTTGGTACTGCCCTTGTAATTTTTACAGGCGAACTGAAACGAATCCAGAAACAGTTCATATTGCTTTAACATTAACAGCAGTAAGTCTTTGGAAAATGCGTCTTCTGTTTTATTGAGGTCGAGCGGTAACTGTTTGAGAATATCACTCATCGCATCACGAATCAGTAATTCTTTCTTATCCGTAATATCAGTTTCATATTCATCGGTTTCCCCTTTGAGCCATTCAATCGATACATGAAGTGCTTCCGAAAGACCTTCCAGTACCATCTTTTTGGTATTGTCAATCGAACCATTCTCATAACGCAGGATTGTGGAAGCGGTAACTCCCATCTTCTCTGCGACATAAGGCTGTGTCAGATTTAATTCGAGACGGCGCTGTTTTGCCCTGCTGCCGATCAGCTTGCGTAGTTCTTTATCTTTCATGCTGATGTGCCTCCTTTTTCGGTATGTCATTACTATACCACGCAACAAAATATATTGCAATATGCAATTTAAGAAAAAGAAACATAATTTCATAATGCTTGACAAAGCAATATAAACACGCTATACTGACAGCACAAATGAAATTGCATAATGCAACTAAAGAGGAGGTGGTCATATGACACAAAGAAAGATTGCCTTATCTATTGAGGAAGCTGCTGATTATACGGGAATCGGCAGGAACACCCTGAGAAAACTGGTGGAGTGGAAGAAACTTCCGGTATTGAAGGTTGGGAGGAAAGTGCTGATCAAAACGGATATGCTGGAACTTTTTATGGAAGCCAACGAGGGCAGGGACTTGAGGGATAAGGGAAATGTGAAAGCAGTCACAAGAAACGGTTCAACTTAAAAAAGCGGTTCCCGAAGAAACCGCCAAAGGTTCTATCAGACCGGAGTCATGATATACCTACACGCAAACAGATTATACCATGTACTTCGTCTGACAGACAACAGGAAACTTATGTTTGGAAGAAAAAGAAAGGACGATGATATTTATGGCAAGATCAACAAAGAGTTATGAGGAGCGTATGCTCCAGTTGGAAAAGAAAGAACAGGAAAGCCTTGAGAAAGCAAAACAGTATGCAACACAGAAACGGGAACTGAAGAAACGTCAGAAAGATGTGGAAACCAAAAAGCGGACACACAGGCTCTGCCAGATTGGCGGTGCGGTGGAATCAGTGCTGGGTTCTGCGATTGAGGAAGAAGATATCCCGAAGCTGATCGGCTTCTTAAAAAGGCAGGAAGCAAACGGAAAGTTTTTCTCAAAGGCAATGCAGAAAGAGCCAGTTGCAAATACGGAGGAAGTGTAATGCCGGAGGGAGTGGGTTTTCCATTCCCTTCATTGCTTTTTCATGAAGAGCGCACTTATGGACAACCAGAGGTCGTCCGTATAAGTTTGCCACAGGTGGCAACCGGTCTGCGCTTACGCTTGCCGGGCTCGTTCCGTCGGCGGGCATTTCATGCAGACCTGCTCATGCCGCAGGAGGCACTCTTCGCCAGAGGGGCGCATTCCATGCAGGCTGTTATGCACAGGGCACTCTTACGCAGAGGGCGTTCCGGCAGATACCATTTTCTTTTTGGGAAAACGTTACCTGCCGGAAATCAAAGCCGGATACGGCAGAAAGGGGGAAACGGAGCATGGCGATTTTTCATTATACAGTAAAGATTGTTGGACGCAGCAAAGGGAAATCCATCATATCAGCATCTGCGTATCTCAATGGTGATGTGATGAAAAATGAAGAAACAGGCAGGATCAGCTACTACACTGCCAAAAGAGAAGTTGTTTATACCAGCCTGTTGATGTGTGAAAATGCACCACAGGAATGGCTGAATGTACCTGCTGAAAATATCAGACGGTTCCAGAAATCTGTCCGATATAAAAGGGCAGATAACAAAGAAGCCGCACTGAAAAAATTTAAACTTACTTTTCAGAAGCAGCGTTTATGGAATGAAGTTTTGAGGATAGAAAAAAGTGCAGATGCACAACTCGGCAGGTCATTTGAGTTCTCACTTCCGAAAGAATGGAACAGACAGGAACAGATTGATTATACAACCGAATATATTCAAAAGACCTTTGTAAATAAGGGAATGTGTGCGGACTGGAGTATCCACGATAAAGGAGATGGAAATCCCCATGTGCATTTACTTGTGACGATGCGACCATTCAATCCAGACCACTCATGGGGGAACAAAGAAATCAAGGATTGGGAGTTTGTCAGAGATGAAAATGGAAATATTGTGGTGGATGAATCCCATCCGGACTGGTGGCAGGATAAAAAGGACCCTGACCGTCATGGAATCCGAATCCCGGTATTGGACGAAAACGGTAATCAGAAAGTCGGTGCAAGGAACCGTAAACAGTGGAAACGTGTATTAACCGATGCTACCGGATGGAACAGTCCGAAAAATTGTGAACTGTGGCGGAGTGAATGGGCGAATGTCTGTAATGCACATTTGAAAACGGAAAATCACATTGACCACCGTTCTTATGCAAGGCAGGGGAAATTAGAGATACCGACGATCCATGAGGGCGCGGATGCCAGAAAAATTGATGAGAAATTTCAAAATGGGCAGACACAATCAGCGTCATGGAAAGTGGTAGAAAATCAGATCATAAAAAGACAAAATGCACTGCTGGATAAAATACAGATTTCTTTCGGAAAGGTATCCGGTGCATTGACACAATGGAAGGAGCGATTGGATGACATTAGAAGAAAGCCGGGAAGTCATTCCATGATGGAGACAATGATAAACCAGATCGAGGAACAGCAGAATTTTATGGCAGCGATGGTACAGGAATTGCAGGAACGGGATCGACAGCTCCTGTCTTTTCAGGAGCAGAACCAGAGTTTAAAAAGCTTAAACAGCGAATTATCCAGGCTGCTAAATCTTTTGCCAGATACAGAAGAACTGCTCTCACAGATCGAGCAACAGAAAACCAGAATCGAACAGTTGGAAAACGAGAATCAGCAATGGCAGGAATTAACGCAGAAGCTGAACAACGAGAACAGCTTATTGCAGAAACAGAACAGCGAATTGCTGACCTTAAACAGCAGATAGAGAAAGCGAGGGAGATCGATGAGCGAATGCAGAAACTTAGAGAACGTCGGGCAGGTGGAAGAACTTCTGCTGATGACCGAACAGATGCAGGACGAACTGGATCAGAAAGACCAGACAATCCAGGAACTAAACAGGCAGCTAAGCGAATCGCTGACCTTGAACGAGAAATTGAACAGCGAAAACAGAGCCGAGAATATCGAAGCATTGCGGACAAGATTAAGGCAAACAGAGGAACGATTGACCAGCGAGACAGACAGCAGGAAAAGAGCCGACGCAGAAGCCGTGGCATGGAAATTTAAGTATGAAAAAGCAGAGCAGGAAAAACTTTATGCACAGACACACCAAAAGACGGTAGAGGTAGCTGTTGAGAAAAAAAGTGCCTTATGAGAAATGTGAAAAATGTGACCGTACTGCTTACCGGAAAGCAAAAGAAAAATGCGATAGCCGTAAAAGCCAGTTAGAAAAGAAATATAAAAATATGACGATTGGTTATGAAAGTATCTTGTTTCTACTGGCATGGTACAGCATAACAACAACACTGTTTACTGCGATTCTTTCGCCGGTTTTCCTTAACGACTGTATCGTCTTTTTCGGTGCGTTAGGAAAAGGAATGGGAAGTTTATTTCGGGAGTTTGTGACAGGTGCAGACTCTTTCGGACAGTTAAGCAGTGGAATACCTAACAGTATTCTTTCCGGGATTGTGTACTGGCTGATTGCCGGTACTGTCATGGCAATTTTATTCGTAATAACCGGGTGGCTGATAATCGGGATTGGTTATCAGGTAGGAAAAATCTACCGGAAATATTGTTGGGATATCATCAGTATCGTGGTAGCGATAACGAGTACAGCTGTTGTAATTTACTTTGGAGAATGGATTAAAAACGCTAATCCGATAAATCTTATTGTATTGCTATTACTGTCGCATATTATTTATATTGGAATCAGATGTTATGTGAAAGACTGGATGGAAGAACGAGGATATTATTAAAAGAGGACAGGGAAATTTCATAATCTTCCTGTCCTTAGTAAGGGACTATTGATTGTTTATATAAAGAAAAAGTATATAAATAAATCTTGACAATTAGTACGAACTCGGACTATACTATAAAAGTCCGGATTCGTACTAATTTAAGGAGAAAAAAGATGAGAAAAGATAATAATATGATAATACAGTTGCAACGATATTATGCTTTATGGAAAGAATGTACAGCAATGTATGAGGAATGGTCAAAGGATCAGGGACTGTCTTCAAATGGAGTTTTTGCTTTGTATTCATTTTATGAAAGTAATGGAAGATGCACGCAGAAAATGATAAGTGAAAAATGGAATATACCTAAGCAAACGGTAAATACGATACTAAAAGATTTTCAGAAAAAAAGGATACATCAATATGGTATCTGATGATTCAGACAAGAGAAATAAGCTGATATGCCTCACAGAATCAGGAATGGAATATACGAAAGATATCATAGAAAAACTGCACTCAAAAGAAATATATGTAATCGAAAAAATGGGATTAGAGAATATAGAAAGTCTTAATGATAATACAGAGCTGTTTATCAGACTTTTCAAGGAAGGAGATTGTAAGAAAAATGAATCATAAATCATTATTTTTTAAATATGTTATTCCATCTATTATAGCATTTGCATTATCAGGAATATATGCGATAGTGGATGGATATTTTGTAGGCAATACCATAGGAGATGCTGGAATTTCGGCTATTAATATTGCATATCCGATTGTGGCTTTGATTCAGGCTCTTGGAACAGGAATTGGTATGGGAGGAGCTGTTTATTACTCAATTAATGCAGCAGAAAAGAAAGGAAAACGGGCAGAAGAATTTATTGCTACAAGCTGGTGGCTTCTTGTAATAGTAAGTGTTATCAATACCATAATTATTTACTCCTTTTCGTCTAAAATTTTAGGATTGCTTGGAGCAGATGGAATTATATTAACAAATGCGACAGATTATATCAAAATTATAGCACTTGGAGCAATATTGCAGATTCTTGGAACTGGAATGATGCCATTCATTAGAAATTATGGAAACTCTTTCTGGTCAATGTTTGCGATGGTTGGTGGATTCATAACCAATATTGTTCTGGATTTTATCTTTGTATGGATATATGAAATGGGCATGAAAGGTGCAGCCACAGCTACAATAGCCGGACAGGGTGTGACTGCAGCAATTGCAATCATATACGCATTATATAATAAAAAGTTTTATGTGTATGTATCCTTAAAAAATGTAAAAGAAATGTGTGGCGCTATATTCAGAGTAGGTCTTGCACCATTTGGGCTAGCATTGACTCCTAATATTTCATTGGTGTTTATAAACCGATTCTCCGCTTCTTATGGGGGAGAAAAAGCTATTGCAACTTATGCATGTGTATCCTATATTATCTGTATCATATATCTCATATTGCAGGGCGTAGGTGATGGAAGTCAACCTTTAATGAGCCGTTTTTATGGTGAGAAGGATCAAGAAAGCCTGAGAGGAGTTCAGAGAATGGCATACATTTTTGCAATAATTCTTGCTGTTTGTGGTGGAATTATCATGTATGTAAACAGAGCAAATATTGGAGGGGTTTTCGGAGCTTCTTATGAAGTAAGTATTGAGATTTCTAAAATTGTACCTATATTTTTAGTGTCATTACCATTTGTTGCGATTACCAGAATAGCGACAGCTGGATTTTATGCTACTGAAAAAAGTGGATTGTCATACATTCTTACATTCATTGAACCAGTATTGATGCTGATATTTATGCTTGTTTTACCACCTTTATTTGGTGGACAGATTATGATATGGTGGAGTACGGTATTGGCACGTGTTTTTTCAGCGATTCTGGCATTCATACTAATAAAATATTGCGAAAAGGGAGATTTGCAATATGGAATACAGAAAATTTAACAATCAGATAGTAGCAAGAATAATCTAGGTTTATCTATTGTATTTTTAAGGACAGCCTCATAGCAATAGGGCTGTCCTTTTAAAATTATGAAGCTAATTTTTAATAAATTCTAGTAGATTTTGATTGGAATAATCATAACTCTAATGAATCTTCAGCATCTACCCACATCTGTAAATTCCCATCAAGATATAACCTTGCATATTCTAATGGCTCATCGATTGCAAGCGATGTCAAAGCACAATCAGATCCAGGTGTGGTTCTTAAATTTTTTTCTGCTTCCCAACAATCAATACGGAGTATATAGCCCGTATTAGTATATACATCAATGCTGTTGCACTGTGGATTGTATTCTGCAAATATTGTTCTCATCGTATCCCATCTCCTTATCATTTAATCAATCAGTAGTAGCAAAAATTAAGAAGCATTTCAATCAGTTCACCATGTCACTTTTATTTTGTGTTATACTGTCTTATAGATTTTTCTTGCCCTTGTATTTGCCCTTATCAGAGTGCATAAACACTGATGGGACGATATAACACAAGGGAAATAATAAGGGAAAGCTCACCTGCGACAAATCCAGTGTTTTCAAGGGGTTGCGAAGAATTTAATAATAAAATATAACAGTTATTAAATTTCTTAAAACAGGTGAAATCTCAATCGGAATTTGTAGGAATAGATATTCTGGAAAATATAGTGAAAACTGCGCATTTGCGGGATGATACGAATCGTGTCACACATGTGAAAGAGCGATTCTTTCGTCATTTTACGTTTTTTGATAAGGTGAAACTGTCGAAAAGACAAACCAATTATAGAAAGGACGTAGAATGATGAAAAAAAGTGGAAAACAGGTTTTATTATTTGGAGGAATACTTATTGTAGCGTTTGCAGTATGGACAGCTTTGATCCAGATGGTAGACGTGCAGCCGCTGGGTCAGAACGGAACCAATATTGGATTTGCAACATTCAATTGCTGGTTTCATCGTTTGGCAGGTGTCAATATGACAATTTATACGATTACCGATTGGATGGGACTTATTCCTTTAGTTGTATGCCTGATTTTTGCAGGTATTGGAGTGGTTCAGTTAATAAAGAGAAGAAGTCTCTTCAAAGTGGATCCAGATATCATTATCCTTGGAGTTTACTATGTTGTCGTGATACTGGCATATTTGATTTTTGAAATGATCTCAATCAATTACAGACCGATTTTAATCAATGGAGTTATGGAGGCTTCTTATCCTTCTTCAACGACATTACTGGTATTGTGTGTGATGCCGACTTTGATTGAACAGATTCAGCGTAGACTGTCAAGCATTGCAGTGAAAAGAATCGTTACGATTCTGGCAATCGCTTTTTCGGCATTCATGGTTATCGGCAGATTGATTTCCGGAGTACATTGGTTTACGGATATTGTGGGTGGTGTATTGTTAAGTGCCGGATTATTTACTGTTTATAAGGCAGTAGTTATGCTAACAATAAAAAAGTGAAATAAAAAAGGAAGTGCAGGAGGTGGAATTCCATGAAAAGCTTCAGGAATTAAGAAAGAGCCGAGGTTTGACACAAGAAGAACTAGCCGAGGCATTATTTGTTTCAAGAACTGCAATTTCAAAATGGGAATCCGGAGTTTCCCATAGTTAAAGATACCACACCAAATATGATGAACCCACGCTTATACACTACCAGCTATAATAAACCGCAAGGACAGCAATTTGATACTGCTGTCCTTTCTTTTATAAAATTGCAG
>ENA-OPZM01000773-OPZM01000773.1-human-gut-metagenome-genome-assembly--contig:-NODE-773-length-12866-cov-6.405840_pt1 | contig 12866 bp, 19 predicted proteins | sample MGYA00242478_ERZ504493 | MGnify/ENA primary metagenome ERZ504493 (study PRJEB26092, sample SAMD00036227) | human gut metagenome | host: Homo sapiens | study: EMG produced TPA metagenomics assembly of...
ACTGTTAGGCTGCTAGAAGGCTATTCAGTCCCTATTTCACCGCAAGTTATGGGTGGGGATAGGGTTGAGGGGTGGCTATGGCTACCAGCCGTCGTCCGTATCGTCGCCTGTGGCGAAGACACGGGAGGTCGAGGCCTTCGCGTTCAGCTCGGGCTAGGAGCTCTTGGGGCGACTCGTCCTCGATATCCACTACGTCGAGCATGGCGGCCGGAAAGCCCACGCCAGCCGCACTCCCCGCGCGGTCGAGCAAGCTCTCGCGCAGCTGGTCTACATCAACGTCGATCTTCATGGTGAAACCTCCTACCGGCCAATCGCGATCGAACAAACCGCACACCCCAAATGATGTGCAATAAATACCAGATACGGCCATAATAAAACAATGAACATCAGGGAGGTTGCGGACGATGGATAAGCTCGATGCCATGACGGAACAAGTCAGGGACTTTTGTGATGCACGCGACTGGCGCAAATATCACACGCCAAAAGAGCTTGCCATCGGCATGGCAACTGAGTCCTCCGAGCTCCTTCAGCTCTTTCGTTTTGTGAGCGACGAGCGCATTGCAGAAATGTTCGAAGACACCGAGCAACGCCAAGCTATCGAAGACGAAGTCGCCGACACGCTCCTTTTCCTTCTGCGTTTCGCAGATTTAAATGAAATCGACCTGCCAGCGGCGCTTTCGTCTAAGCTCAAGCGCAATGGCGAGCGCTACCCCGTCGACGCATCATCTAACGAATACAGAAAGGCGAACCATCATGAGTAATGAGTTCGCCCTTCGGCAATACACGCTTCCCCTACCCCAGCCCTTTGAGACAAGCGAATCGCTTCAGGACTTTGGCACGCCAAAGCCTGGAGCCCATCATGACGAGAGTTGGCCTGTCCTTTACATTCTTACCAACAGCAGAAACAAGACGGCATACATCGGCCAAACAACCAATTACCAGCGCCGTATGAAACAACACGCTGCAAACGTGGACAAGGACTTCGACCGGACCCTTCTGATCGACAATCCCACCTTCAACCAATCCGCAACGTTCGAGTTCGAGAATCGACTTATTGAGCTGTTCTGTGCCGACGAAAAATACCAGGTCACCAATGCCAACAACGGCTATGCCCAATTCGATTATTTTGAGCGGCTCAGTATCGCCAGAGGTTCCGAGACCTCTGGACAAAGCTTCGCGAAGAAAACTACGCGATTCATCCGATTGAAGAGCTCGAGAACTCCGATCTGTTCAAGTTCTCGCCTTTCAAGACGCTTACGCCCGACCAATACGAAACGATCGAGACGATTTTTAAACGTCTCGAACAGGAGCATGAAGACGTAAAACATGGCGGCTCAAAAAGAGAACGTATAACCGTCGTGAATGGCGCGCCGGGAACAGGTAAAACAATCCTCGCCATCAGTCTCATGTTCAAAATCAAAAATGAGCCCAACCTTTCCGGCCTGCGAGTCGGTTTTGTCACCCCCATGGATTCCCTGAAAAAGACCCTCAGGAAACTCACGCACTTCCTTCCAGGGTTAAAGCCTGGCGATATCTTGAGCCCCAGTGACGTAACCAAAAATGATCGTTATGACATCCTACTTGTCGATGAAGCACATCGACTGGGTAATTATCTAAGCATGGGCTCCGGCATCAAGGCCTTCTATAGCACTTGTGATCGTCTTGACCTTCCGCACACAAGCAACCAAGTTGACTGGATATTCAAATGCTGCGACAAGGCATATCTGTTTTATGACCCCAAGCAGCAAGTCAGGGCATCCGGCCTCAATCGAGACGGTCTTGAGCGGCGACTTAACCAACTCGAAGAAGAGGGCATTGAAACTGAAGAGTTCAGCCTAAGCACGCAAATGCGAGTACGCGGCGGCGATGAGTATCTCGACTTTGTATATGATCTACTCGATAACAAAGCGTATATGCATGCCGGCATGAAATTCAAGAATCTCTTTTCATCGGAGCCTTACGATTCGCGAACCGGGGATCCGAACAGCGATACCCCCAGATACCAGTTTGGAATCGTCAACCAATTTGAGGATTTCTGTTCCCTACAGCAAGCCAAGGAAGAAGAAGTTGGTCTATCCCGCATGACGGCAGGTTTTGCGTGGAAGTGGGAAACGAAGAAACACAAAGACGCGTTCGACATCGTCATTGAGGGCATCCCTAAACGTTGGAACTCGAGTCAAAAGGATTGGGTTAACTCCCCCAACGCCGTCAACGAGGTCGGATGCATCCACACGGTACAGGGCTACGACCTCAACTACGGCTTCGTAATTCTGGGGCCAGACATTTACTACGACAACGACAAAGGGGGCGTCTGCGTTAACAAGGCAAACTTCAAAGATACCGTCGCAAAGAAAAAGGCAAGCGACGACGACCTACGAAAGATCATCGTCAACGCCTACTATGTCCTCATGACGCGTGGCATGCTGGGAACGTTTCTTTATGTATGCGACCCGGCACTCAAGGAGTATTTGTCACGGTATATCCCGGTGATATAGACCTAACGACCGCCCTCCCCCATGTAACCATCCTGTAAATCATAGCGGCGCACTCGAGTTTTACCGTGATGCGGTCGCGCCTGGCGCTCCACTGTGCTAAAGTATCCCGAACGTTCAAACGACTACGAGGGGGAACTAGAAGATGGCACGTGTGCACAACTTCTCAGCTGGCCCGGCCGCGCTGCCCACAAGCGTGCTCGCCGAGATCGCCGACGAGATGATGGACTACCGCGGTTGCGGCATGTCCGTGCTCGAGATGAGCCATCGATCTAGCATGTACCAGCAGATCATCGACGACGCCGAGGCAACCCTGCGCCGCCTGCTGAGCATCCCCGACAACTACCGTGTCCTGTTTTTGCAGGGCGGCGCCACGCTGCAGTTTGCGGGCATCCCCATGAACCTCATGCGCCGCGGCCGCGCCGGCTACGTCGTGACCGGCAACTTTGCCAACAAGGCGTACAAGGAGGCCGCCAAGTACGGCGAGGTCGTGCTGCTCGCGAGCTCCGAGGACACCAACTTCGACCGCATTCCCACCATGTCCGACGTCAACGCGCGCATTGCCGCCGAGGCCGCGGGCGACGGGCTCGACTACGTCTACATCTGCCAGAACAACACCATCTTTGGCACCATGTACACGAGCTGCCCACTTGCGGCGATGTGCCGCTGGTCGCCGATGTCTCGAGCTGCTTTTTGTCGCAGCCGCTCGACGTTGAGCGCTACGGGCTCATTTACGCCGGCGCACAGAAAAACGCCGGCGCCGCGGGCGTGACCGCGGTCATCGTGCGCGACGACCTCATCGCAGATGGCCCCGCCTTTGCGCAGACGCCGCAGTACCTGGACCTTAAGACCCAGGCCGCCAAGGGTTCCATGCTCAACACGCCCAACACCTTTGGCATCTACGTGTGCGGCAAGGTGTTCCATTGGGTGGAGCAGACCGGTGGACTTGCCGCCATGGCCGAGCGCAACTGGGCCAAGGCCAACCTGCTCTACGACCTGCTCGAGCACAGCGAGCTTTTCCATGGCACCACGCAAGCCGACAGTCGCTCCATCGCCAACGTCACCTTCCGCACCGGCGACGCCGAGCTCGATGCGACCTTTGTCGCAGGCGCGGCCGAACACCAGATTCAAAACGTCAGGGGCCATCGCCTGGTGGGCGGCATGCGCGCCAGCGTCTACAACGCCGTAACCATGGAAGACGTGCAGGCCCTGGCCTCGTACATGAAGGACTTCGAAGCACAGCATAGTTTGAGTCCGCGATCTAACTAGCCCGCAACGCGCGGGCCGACCAGCCACTTCAAACCACCTGTTTAAACCAAACCTGCTAAGGAGTTTTTCCATGCGTAAGATTAAGACCATCGACGACATCACTAAAGACGGCAAAGTCGAGTTTGGCGAGGGCTACGAATTTGTGGACACCGCCGAGGAGGCCGACGCCATCCTGATGCGCTCCACCGACCTGCACGGCTACGAGCTGCCCGAGGGTATCCGCGCCATCGCCCGCTGCGGCGCCGGCGTCAATAACATCCCCGTCGAGGAGTACGCCAAGAAGGGCGTCGTCGTCTTTAACTCCCCCGGCGCCAACAGCAACGCCGTCAAGGAGCTCGTCCTGGGCATGCTGGTGCTCTCGAGCCGCGGCGTGGTGCAGTCGATGAACTGGGTGCGCGACAACGCCGACGACCCCGAGATTCAGGTCGATGCCGAGAAGGCCAAGAAGGCCTTTGTGGGCCGCGAGCTCAAGGGTAAGCGCATCGGCGTCATCGGTCTGGGCAACGTGGCTCCAAAGTCGCCAACGCCTGCGTCGATCTGGGCATGGACGTTTACGGCTACGATCCGTTCATTTCCGTCGAGCACGCATGGGTGCTGAGCCGCGAGGTGCAGCGCGTGGGCACGCTCGAGGATCTGTGCCGCGGCTGCGACTACCTCACCGTGCACGTACCCAGCAAGGCCGACACCATCGGCATGATCAGTACCGAGCAAATCAACCTGCTGGCACCCGACGCCGTGCTCATCAACTACGCGCGCGAGACCATCATTGACGAGGACGCCGTCGACGCCGCCCTGCGCGAGGGCAAGCTTAGCTGGTTTAGCTGCGACTTTGCCACGCCCAAGACCGTCAAGATGCCCAATACGTTTATCACCACGCACTCGGGCGCCGGCACCGGCGAGGCCGAGGCCAACTGCGCCGACATGGCGATCAGCGAGCTCAAGGATTACCTGGAAAACGGCAATATCGCGCACAGCGTCAACTACCCCGCCTGCAGCATGGGCAAGGCGCGCGCCGCGAGCCGCATCGCCTGCCTGCACGCCAACGTGCCCAACATGATCGGCCAGATCACGGCCATTCTCGCCAAGGACAACGCCAACGTGCAGCGTATGACCAACGAGTCCGCTGGCGAGAACGCCTACACCATGTTCGACACCGACGAGCACCTGAACAGCAGCACCATCGAGGCGCTCAAGCAGATTCCGTCGATGTATCGCGTGCGCGTGATCAAGTAGCGTCGGCGCCAAGCCTGCCAGACAGACCACGAAGTCCATTCGGCCCCCGTTTTCACGAAACGGGGGCCGATTTCGTTGCTCCGGCTGGTTTTGAAAATGCTACCCATAATAAGTTTTTTCGGATAATCGACAGTGAGGCCCTAGTCGCTAAGCACAACTGCTTTTACAAACAGCTTTATCAGGGGTTTTAGTAGGTAAAAATCTATCTCTATATGCCAAACTAATGTTGACTGTCCATTTTCCGAAATAACTTGCTCTAGGTAGCACTTTTCAAGCCAATTCCAAGGAGCAATTGAAGGCTATTCGCAACTAAAACCCTAGCTTCCGCGACCGTTTTCCACCCGCGCGGCTACATTCCCGCCCAATCGATAAAAATCTCCTCACGAAGCCGCCGTTCGAGCTCTTGCTGCCGCGGTGTCTTGTCTTTCAACGGCATATCGAGATAGGACATGATGAGTTCCATCACTACATGGAAGGCATCGGAGTCGACCAGCTGACCATAGGTCATCAGAACGACGGGATATCCCATGGCTTGCAGGGCCGTCGTTCGATCGGAGTCCGAGATCTTGGATTCTATGGATCCGTGAATGGCTTTACCTTGGCATTCAACCAGGCACTCTCGGCTGCCGTCCTTATTTGCCAGCAGAATATCGGCGTAGCGCCTATCAAGCCCGAAATCAGGCGGGCGCTGCGCGTCATGCGAATCTCGACGTTATTGGTAAGGCGCAGCCTTCGCCGCCGCGCAGCCTCGAAAGGCCAAACAGCATCGAAGCTTGGACTCAAGCGGCGATGCCACAATCCCCGTAATGCATTTCGCGGCACGCGTGAACGATTTAGCACCGCGGAGCCCCTGGATCTTATTTGCGAACTCCGTAAGTTCAGAAAGCTCGATCAAGGGAGGTCGTTTCCACAAGTCCGTTGGATTCCCCGAGGCATCCTTTACGTTTTCCCAGCCCAACCGTGCGTCACCCCATCGGCCCCCATATGCCTGCTCAAGCGCCAACTTTACCTGAGGCGCAATCTTGCACACGGCAAAGGTACCGCACATCTCATACATGCACATGATCAGACGCTCGTTTGAGACCGAGGAAGCCAGGGTTAGCAGGGTAAAGAGCGGAGACGCGACATCAAGGCCAAACTCCGTCTGCCGCACGGAGCCAAACGGCCTCTCCCCGTTCCAAACATGCCTGACGATGCGACCGCCCTTACGTCCGCAGCCGCCCTGCGCCAACACATGTAACGGGGTGCCCAGGAAATGCTTGACGAGCGGATGCTCACAAAGGCGTTCCCTGCGCGGATCGTCCACAGAATCGGGCAGGTCCGGCATTATTGCCAAAACCTGTGGAGGTATCCGGTGATACCGAAAGGCAGATATGTCGCACAGCATGTCGCCCATGAAGATACGTACCCACTACGTCGTTTGTGAGCCCGCACGGACGGCAAACGCGATTGCTCAGCCTGCGAACGGTAAATACTGCTACAACATGCACGTCGCGAATCTTCCAGGTGGCTTACAATCGGTTTGGAAAGCAGGCTGATTGTGAAGTTGCATATGGTTGATGAGGACTTTGCCTGGCGGCTTGCGCAGGAGCTTGTGAAGATTGACAGCTCAGACCCCGGCGCGTATGAGCTCGAGATCGAACAACATATCAAAGACCTGGTCGAGACATATGTTGCCAAACTCGATTCGCCCGTGCTGGACACCGCAGAGATACGCGAGCTCGAAGTGTTCCCCGGGCGCTGCAACCTTATGATTACCGTGCCGGGCGCGAGCGGCGAGGCGCGGCTCGTCTACATCTGCCATATGGATACCGTCACCCTAGGCGATGGCTGGAACGCGGACACGACCGTCGGCTTCTTTACCGGCTGCACCGATACCGCCGTCATTGCCGGCAAGATGGGTAACCGCAATTGCATGAGCTACGGCCCCGGCTCGTTGGTGCTCACGCATAAGCCAACGAGCCGGGGCCCATGCCGATATCGTTCGCTGCCAGAACGTGCTCATCGCGCTTGTCGACAACACGCTCTGGGACGCAAGCGTCCAAGTTGGGGCATAATAAGCCGCGAACAAACCGACTCGCACGTTAGGACCGCCCATGAAAGCACTTCCGTTTCCCTGCATCCGCCCAGCTCAGGACCGCGTGCTCGAAGCGCTGCCGCAGATGGGCGGCATCCTGAGCGGCAACGACGCCCTGCGCGGCGCCATTGCCGACGGGCTCATGCTCAAAGATCCGGCGCGGCGTATTACGTGTACGAATGCTCCGGAGAGCCAGGGCGCGTGACGGGCGTTGTGGCAATTTGCCCGGTCGGCGTACTGACGGGCGACGGCGCGACCCCCGCAGATGCGGCCGCAGCCGCCCGTGCAATCGCCGAGCTTAAGGTGCAGCCGCGCCCCGTGTCGCTCGCCTACGAGGCCTCGCCCGTTATGGATATCATCCTCGGTGCCGCCAAAGAGGGCGCGTCGCTCTATGCCGTCACCGACCCCGCCGGCATTACGCACCGCGCGTGGGAGTCAAGCGCGAGGACGCCGTTGCCGCCATCCGAGCCATGCTCGACCAGCACCGGAGCCGACGCCGGCAGACGACCCCACCTATGCTGCCGCGCTAGCAGGGGCGGCGCAGCTCCTGGCAGACGAAGCCCGCGCAGCCGGCGCCTACACGGGCAAAGAGCCGTTCAACTTTACCGTTGCCGCGTTATTCCCCGCCGCGCAGGTTGCCGGCGGCGCACCGCAGGTTCCGACGGGTTTGCTGACCCACCAGATCGCACGGTTCTAACAGGGCCTAAACGCCCGGCACAAAGACTCGGCAGCTCGACAAACAAGGGGCGGGATACATGCGCATGCATCCCCGCCCCTTTCGCATCGAGCAATGATGTCGGCAATCCGCATCGCCACGCCCGCGCTACCCGCGCTGCGGACCCGCTGCCGCCACGAGCGGCTCAAGACCCAGCTCGCGCGCATAATCTTCTTGCGTAAAGACTTCGACCAGTTCAAACGTATCCGTCGCATCGTCAAACGCAAAATGCAGCACCGAGCAGTTGCCCGGAACGCGCTCGCGCTCGTCGGCCGCCGCTCCCCTCACGTGGTCCAAAAATTCCTTGATGGACGAGGCGTGGCTCACCGCGAGCACGCACTCGTGGTCCGGACGTCGCATAAGATCGGTCAACGTCGCCACCATGCGCTCGCGCACCTGCATCTGCCCCTCGCCGCCAAATTGGCGGTAGAAGTCACGCCACGGACGCTCGGGCATGAGCATCACGCGCTCGGCCTCAAAATCGCCAAAGAACCACTCGCACAGACCGTCCAGACGCTCGTAGCAAGGCCCGGCCACAGGTTGGCGATAGTCTGCTCGGTGCGATGCAGCGTCGAGGTGTAGGCGTGGTCGGGCTCGATGCCACGCGCTCGCAAGAACATGCCAGCGCGCGCCGCCTGCTCGCAGCCCAACTGCGTGAGCGGCGAATCACTCCAGCCTGAATAATGCGCTTGAGGTTAAATATCGTCTGTCCATGACGGACCAGATACAGGTCTTTATTCATAGGGGTCCTTTCGTTCGTTACCAGTCAAGGAGCGAAAACGCCCCGTCGCAATAGCCAAAATGAAGCACGGCACCGTTGTCGGGCTGTCCTCCCCCGCCGGCCACATACTCAAGAAACTCCTGACAGGCAGAGCATGAGAGACCGCAAGCACACGATCGTGCTGCGGTCGGGCCATAATGCGGGACAGCGCCGCAACCATGCGCGCCCGTAGCTCGCCTTCAGATTCGCCACCAAAGGCCACCGGATAATCACCCCAGGGCTGCGGCGGCATCTCGCAATTTGATGTGCCTCCAGCGAGCCCAAGTGCCACTCGCGCAGGTCGTCGACCAGCTCTATGGAACGGCCCTCGCCAACGATAAGCTCAGCCGTACGCTGCGCCCGACCCAACGGAGACGAATACGCATGGTCAAACGTCACGCCACGGTCCTCAAACGCCGCGCGCGTCGCCAGCGCCTGCTCGCACCCGCGCTCTGTGAGCGGCGAGTCTTGCCAGCCCTGCAAAATGTTCTGCACATTGAGCTCAGTCTGCCCATGCCGCACCAAATACAGATCGGCCACACGCCCTCCCCTCGCACCACCACAAAGGGGCCAGGTACCTTTGTGGTGGTTTTGCCGCCGGATCACGCCGAAATGGCGCGCAACTACACCAGCACGTCGGCAAGCGGACGCTTGGGAACGTGGTGCACCTGCGCCTCGTCGCGCCAGTAATTGATAGAACCATCCGGGTTGGAGTCGATCGCGTCGATCACCTGTGTCTCGGCTGGCACGCCAAAAGCCATGATCAGCTTGAGCTCGTATCTGTCGTTATCGAGCCCCATGGCATCGATTGCGCGGGGCGTAAAGGCCTTGAACATGCAAGCCGCCACCTCGGGCGTTGCGCTGCGCGCGGCGAGCATCATCGTCTGAGCCGCGATGCCCGTGTCGACCTCGGTGATAGCGCGGCGGGCTTGCCGGGAACGGTGCGCTCGGCAAGAACTGCGATGTAGCCGGTCGGGCGTTCGCCCTCATTGGGACCCGACCAATCCTTGAGCGCACCAGCCCATGTGAGCTTTTCAAATAAGCTCGAACACTCCTCGACGTCGCTCACCACATGAAAACGCAGACGCTGAGCATTAGCGCCGCAGGGAGCCAGGTGCGCCAGCTCTGCCAGCTCAAGCAAAAACTCGCGCGGTACGCGCATGGACTCGTCAAATCGACGGCATGTGCGGGCGCGACGAACCAGCGCGTCAAACGATTCCAGACCGAGCTTTTCGCAACCTTGCTTTGCCATCGACTCCACGCTCGACGGCGCCGCGGGAACAGCTTCGTTCATAGAGACCCCCAATACAAGGCAATTGTTCTTAGGAAAATCTAACCTAAAACGCAGGCAATAACGAACAGAGCCGCAATGTTCTACACCTGTTGAATAGAAAAACGCGACATGGGGAACAACGAGAACAAATCGGGACCTTTGGGTTACACTTCGCCCTCCCCGACCCATACGCCGGTGCCTTTAGGCGATACTTGTTGTAGCAACTGCGGCATACGCCGCAAAAACAACAATGACGGCAAACGCCGTGCGGAAAGGAGACCTCATGGGCATCTTTAAGAACGACGACCAGCAGTCGAATCTGTTTGGATTTGACGAGAAAAGCATGGCAGGCAAGGCAATCAAGGCCGTGCGCTGGATCTACGCCGCCACGGGCGTCATCGCACTGCTTGCCGGCATCGCGCTGCTGTTTGCGCCCGCCAAGTCCCTCGTCTTCCTGACGACCGTCCTGGGCTTCTACTTTGTGATCACGGCTGGCGTCAGGCTGTTCACCGCCATTTTTGAGCCGCTGCTGCCCGCCGGCTGGCGCGTGACGAGCATCATCTCCAACCTGCTCATCATCCTGGGCGGCGTCATAATCCTGCGCAATCAGGCCTTCTCGACCGCAACGCTCACCACGCTCGTGGTGGTCGTGGCTGGCTTTGGCTGGATCGTCGAAGGTGTCATGTCCATTCTGGAGTCCGAGCTTTCGTCCAACCGCGCCCTCGCCATCCTGAGCGGCGCGCTCTCCATCATCGCCGGCATGTTCGTGTTTATCTATCCGCTGTGGTCGGCAAAGATGCTCGTCATCTTTAGCGGCGCCGCGCTCCTGGTGTTTGGCGTGACGCTGATTATTCGCGCTATCCGCTTTGGCAAGCTGGTGCACTAGATGCCGCGGACGCTGTTTATTGATGCCGACGCCTGCCCGGTTACGCGCGAGTCGATCGACTGTGCACGGCGGGCGGGCGTCGCCGTGGTGATTGCCGGCAACAGCACGCAGAACCTGGAGCGGCACATTCGCCGCGACGATCCACGTGATGCCGAGCACGCGCGACGCGGCTTTTGGGTCACCACGCTCGATGTGAGCGTGGGCGCCGATAGTGCCGACTTTGCCATTGTCGAACGTCTGCAGGCGGGCGACGTGGTCGTGACGCAGGACATTGGCCTGGCGAGCATGGTGCTCGGCCGCGATGCCTCCGCCATCGGCGTGCGCGGGCGAGTGTACGACAAGGCGACCATCGACATGCAGCTGTTTATTCGTCACGAGGAAAAGAAGGTGCGCCGCGCTGGCGGTCGCACCCGCGGGCCAGCAGCCTTCACCAGCGAAGACCGCGCCCGCTTTAAGCGCAACCTCACCGAGCTGCTGCGCTAACCAAGGCAGATTTTTGGGACATGCCTAAAACTCTGCCTTTTTGTTTTGGACGGTGTGAGCGCTCAGGATCCGTGGCTCAACAAAAAACGGGCTTCAAAATGCCATGCGTCGCCGCATTGTGCAGACGCCGTGCATGGCTATTTTGAAGCCCGTTTTGTTAGGACTACTTAGAGGCCAAAGGCAGATAGGACGAGGCCCCAGCCCGCGCCGATGACGTACATCATGACCAGGAACACGGCGTTTTCGCGGGCGCTGCGGTTGGTGCGGAACAGGACCAGGTAACCCACGCCGGCGGAAATGAGCGTGCCGGCGAGCATCGGCGCCAGTTGCAGCGCGCCTTCCAGATACAGCTGCGTGATGACCACGCTCGCCGAGCAGTTGGGGATCAGGCCGACAAGCGCCGAACCCAGGACGGCGAGCGTCTCGTTGCCGCGCAGGAACTGCTCGATTGCGGACTCGCCAAAGGTCTCGAGCACGGCGACCAGAATCAGCGTCACCAGGAAAATGAATATCGATACCTGCACGGTATGCGAGATGGCGCTGCGGATAATCGACAGGACGGGCGCACCTTCGTGTGAGTGGGAGTGACCGTGGTCATGATGGTGTTCATGCTCGCCCTCATGACCGTGATCGTGGCCATGTCCATGTTCGTGCTCGTCTTCGTCGTCATCACAACCGCAATGGTCGCGCTCACACAGCTCATGGATGTGGTCGGCGCTCACGCCCGCCTCGGCCACCTCGTCGATGATGTCACCGCCGCTGTGATCGTCATGCGCGCAGTTAACGTGCGCCGGATTGACAGCGGTTCCCAACACGGCACGACGAATCGCCGCATGCGCGCGGGCGTTGCGACGCAGGCCACGAATGGCAGCATCCACGATAAAGCCCGTGACCAGCGCGATCAGCGCTTTCGAAGCCAAAAGCATCGCCATAGTCTGCACGGGAACCTGCTCGGCAAGTAGCAGCGGCAGCATCTCGTCGGAGGTCGAGAGAAACACCGCCACCAGGGTGCCCAGCGTCACGACGCGACCGGCGTATAGCGTTGCCGCCATGGCCGAAAAGCCGCACTGCGGCACCATGCCCAGCAACGAGCCAACCACGGGGCCGGCGGCGCCGGCACGCTTGATGGTACCGTTGACGCGATCGCCTGCCACATGCTCGAGCGTCTCGAGGACCAGATATGTCACCAACAAGAACGGCACCAGCGAGAGCGTGTCCTTGCCGGCGTCGAGCAGAATATCAATCAGCAAATCCATGACGGATGGAACCTTTCGTGTCTTTCGGCAGCATTGTAAAAGTCCTAGCGGTCAACTAGGGTATTGTAATTGTCCTAGGCGTGATGCCAATAGTTGCCCATGGTAAACTATCATCTCGCCATAACTCGACAAACCCGAGCCGCGCGACGCGGCCCGTCCAAGGAGCAGCATATGAACGTTTCGCAAGCACTCGAATACGAGCGCCAGCCGTTTATCCCCATGTTTATCTACGGCGACCACGGCGCCATGGAGTCCGAGCGCCAGAAAGGCGAAGAGGCCCTCAAGGTGCTCGAGACTGAGTACTTTACCGCCGAGGACGACCCCGGCTTCGATTTTGCCACCGTGCGCGACCTGGCCGACCGCAACCGCGACCTGTGCGACCAGATTGGCGAGGCGCGCCTGCGCAACGTGACGCCCGCGAC
>ENA-OPZM01000776-OPZM01000776.1-human-gut-metagenome-genome-assembly--contig:-NODE-776-length-12830-cov-7.690624_pt1 | contig 12830 bp, 17 predicted proteins | sample MGYA00242478_ERZ504493 | MGnify/ENA primary metagenome ERZ504493 (study PRJEB26092, sample SAMD00036227) | human gut metagenome | host: Homo sapiens | study: EMG produced TPA metagenomics assembly of...
TGGGGCGTCTCTTTGATGCCGCGGCAGCAATTCTGGGCATCTGCGACAAGGCAACCTACGAGGCGAACCCGCCATCGAGCTTGAGGCCGCCGCCTGGCGCGCGCTCGACAACGAAATCGCCCATTTTCCCGACGACAACGCCGGCTATTTCGCATCTGGCCCATCGTGGCCGGACGGCCCCTATGTTCTGGACCAGAAAGCACTCTTTGAGGCACTTTTGGGAGGAATTGAAGCCGGAGCGCCCGCCGACAGGCTCTCACTCGACTTCCATGTCGCCGTCGCGCGCTCCTCGGCGCGCATCGCCAGCGATATCTGCGTGCACGAGGGCATCGATACCGTCGCGCTCTCGGGCGGCGTGTTCATGAACCGACTTCTGCTTCAACTCCTCACCCGCGAGCTCAAAAGCGCAGGCCTTACTGTCCTCGTCCCCCAAACCGTGCCCGTTAACGACGGCTGCATCGCCTACGGTCAGGCGGCAGTCGCACGCACCCGCCTCGCACAGGTCGCACCGCAATAGGCTGTTCGGCCAGCCCACAAGCCGCCGTCTCACAGGTGTAGCGCGTTTGCCCGCAGCGCCCGCGAGCGCTACCATCAACTGATGGATTATCGAGCGCCCGTCCAGCGCAAAGCGTATAAAAGGGGAACAATATGTGCCTTGCCGTTCCCGGTAAAGTAGTCAAACGCGACGACGACCTCAAGGCCACCGTCGACATGATGGGCATCGAGCGCCCCGTGTCGCTACGACTCGTGCCGACGGCACAGGTTGGCGACTATATTCTCGTACACGCCGGCTTTGGCATCCAGATCGTCGACGAGCAGGAAGCGCAGGAGACGCTCGAGCTCGTTAATGCCATGAGCGAACTGGTCGAAGAAGACCAACTTGCCACTAACCCGGCCGAGGCATACTAGTGGCGGCCGGACAGCCGGCTCGCTCCGGTATCGACTTTTCGGCATTTCGCGATTCCAAGCTGGCCCGCGAGCTCATCGAACGCATCCATGAACTCGTCGGCGACCGCACCATCAACCTTATGGAAGTCTGCGGCACGCACACCGTGAGCATCGGCCGCTATGGCTTTCGCTCCATTATGCCGGTCGGGCTCAAGCTGCTGAGCGGCCCGGGCTGTCCCGTCTGCGTTACCGCCAACCGCGACATCGACCACGCAATCGCGCTCGCCAACATAGACGGCGCCATCATCACCACCTTTGGCGACATGATGCGCGTGCCCGGATCGTCCACCTCGCTCGCTGCGCAAAAGGCGGCAGGCGCGACATCCGCATCGTCTATTCCCCGCTCGATGCGCTCGACATTGCCGAGCAGAACCCCGATCGTCCGGTCATTTTTATGGGCGTGGGCTTTGAGACCACAACTCCCACCATCGCCGCCGCCATCTTGGAGGCCGAGGCGCGCGGACTTTTGAACTTCTCGGTCTATTGCGCCCACAAGACCACGCCGCCGGCGTTGCGCGCCATCGCCAACGATCCCGAGACCGCCATCGACGGCTTTATCCTGCCGGGCCACGTCGCCACCATCACGGGCTTGGCGCCCTTTAGCTTTTTGGTCGATGAGTTCGATACCCCGGGCGTGGTCACGGGATTTGAACCGGTCGATATCCTGCAGGGCATCTGCATGCTGGTCCAGATGATTGTCGAGGGCAGGCCCGCGATTGGCAACGCTACCGCCGTGGCGTCAACGCAGACGGCAACCCCGTGGCGCGCCAGCTGGTCGAGCAGGTGTTTGAGCCGTGCGATACCACGTGGCGCGGGCTGGGGCCGATTGCCAACTCGGGCCTTTCCATCCGCCCCGAGTTCTCGCGCTTTGATGCCCGCGCTCGCTTTGACGTGCCCGTTGAGGCGACGGTCGAGCCGCGTGGATGCCACTGCGGCGACGTGCTGCGCGGGGCCATTACGCGAGCAGCTGCCCGCTCTTTGGCCGCACCTGCACGCCCGAGCATCCCGTCGGCCCGTGCATGGTGAGCTCCGAGGGCAGCTGCGCGGCGTACCACCGCTACCGCGACTATTAGGTTCCGCCGTTCTAACGAACGCGGACCGGTCGACGCTGCGCCTCACCCATATAATTCCACCCACGATTGGAGTTTTCGATATGTCCCATAGCATCACCGATAGCACCGTCCTGTTGGGCCACGGCTCTGGCGGTCAGATGATGAAACGCATCATCGATGAGGTCTTTTTGGATGCCTTTGGGTCGCCCGAGCTGCTCGAAGGCAACGACGCCGGCGTCGCCGCGCTGCCCGCGAGCGGGCGCATCGCCATGTCGACCGACAGCTTTGTGGTCTCGCCGCAGTTCTTCCCCGGCGGCAATATCGGCCGCCTCGCCGTGTGCGGAACCGTCAACGACGTCGCGACCTCGGGTGCCAACGTGCGCTACCTATCGTGCGGCTTTATCCTCGAAGAGGGCTATCCCATGGATAAGCTCCGCCAGATTGTGCAGACGATGGCCGAGACGGCGCGCGAGGCGGATGTGTCCATAATCACGGGCGACACCAAGGTGGTCGAGCGCGGCGGGGCCGACGGCGTCTATATCAATACCGCCGGCGTGGGCGAGGTGCCTGCGGGCGTGGCGCTCAGCGGCGCCAACTGCCAGCCCGGCGATGTCATTCTGGTATCGGGTACGTTGGGCGACCACGGCATCGCCATCATGAGCCAGCGCGAGGCTTGGCGTTTTCGAGCACGATCGAAAGCGACGCCGCGCCGCTCAACCACCTGATTGCCGATGTGCTTGCCGCAGCACCCGACACACGCTGCTTTCGCGACCCCACGCGCGGTGGCTTGGCGTCCACACTCAACGAGTTTGCCCAAGCCAGCGTCATTGCCATGGAGATCGACGAGAATGCTGTGCCGTGCGTCCCGATGTGCAGGCGGCTTGCGAGATGCTCGGCTATGACGTGCTGCAGGTGGCAAATGAGGGCAAGATGGTTGCCGTCGTGCCGGCCGAGCAAGCCGATGCCGCGCTGAGCGCCATGCGCGCTGCCCGCTACGGCGAGAATGCGCCGTCATCGGTCGCGTGCTGCCGCTTGCCGAGGGCGCCCGTCCCGCCGTGCGCGTGCGCACCGGCTGGGGTTCGACCCGCATCCTCGACATGCTTGTAGGAGAGCAGCTGCCGAGAATTTGCTAACGACAAAGGCTCAGGGCTATTAAAGATATTCAGATTCCAAACATGCCCGGCACGCATGCCCAGTATCATGGGGTGCGTTTTACAACTCAAGCGGCAGGAGCACCCATGGCAGCAGCTTTTTCCCATGTGATCTTTGACCTGGACGGAACCATCCTCAACACGCTCGAGGACCTGGCGGCCGCCGGCAACCATACCTGCGAGGCGCACGGCTGGCCCACGTTTGCCGTTGACGAGTACCGCTACAAGGTGGGAAACGGCATGCTCAAGCTGGTTGAGCGCTTTATGCCCGCCGAGTACGCAGGCGACGGCCGCATGTTTGAGCAGACGCTTGCCGAGTTTAGGGCTTACTACGGCGAGCACAAGGAAGACCACACCGCTCCCTATGCCGGCACGATCGAGACGCTCGACCGCTTGCGCGCCGCGGGCGTCAGCTTGCCGTGCTCACTAACAAGGACCACGTCTCGGCGGCTCCGCTTATCGAGAAGTATTTTGGTTCCGAGCGCTTTGCGCTGGTACAGGGCCGTGTCGATGCGTTTCCGCCCAAGCCCGAGGCGCCTGTTACGCTGCATGTGATGGAAGAGCTGGGCGCCGACCCGGCGACCACGCTCTATGTGGGCGATTCCAATGTCGATATCCTGACCGGTCACAACGCCGGCCTTAAGAGTGCGGGCGTCAGCTGGGGCTTCCGCGGCCGCGCAGAGTTGGAGGCCGCCGGCGCCGACTACGTGGTGGACACCCAGGCAGAGCTCACGGCGCTGGCACTGGGCGAGTAGCGAGCGGCGTCAAGCAGTTGCGGCGTTTGGTAAAACGCCGCAACGAACCACCGCGTAACCCCCTAGCTCATCATCGCATTCATCATCTCGGTGGTTGCGGAATCGTCGGCAGACACTCGTTATCCTCGTTGGCGGAATATTTAAAGGTGACCTTGGTGTCCTTGGTCTTAGCGGCCTTGGTCACGTCGACCATGACCTGGCCGGCCATCTTGTACAGGTCATCCTCGGAAGGCATCGTATCGAGTGCGGCGACCTTCTCCTGATACTGGGTGGCGAAATCTTCGACGATCTTATTCATGGACTTGCAGGTGATGGTAACCTCGGCGGTCGCAGTGCCCTTGTCCTCATCGACCGTCACATCGCCGATCTTGTAATCAAAGCCCTCGAGATAGCTCTTGGCGTACTCCTTGGGATCGATGCCCAGTTGCTCAAACTCGTCGCCCGAAGCCTCTTCCAGACCGGAGAGGAAATCATCGCCGCCGTTCTTGATCTCGTCAAACTGGCTCGTAAGGTCGTTGGTGATGAGCTCCTCCACCGAAGGCCCTCCGCAGCCGGAAAGCAAAACCACGCACGCGACCAGGGCAGCCATCAGGGGCGCAAGCAGCAGCTTCTTTTTCATGACATTCCTCCAAACAAGCGGCGCCGCGTTCCCTGCGCAGCGCACGTCGTAACAGCAAGTCCATATTAGCGGCCCGGCCCAACCCCCTGCGTCGCAAAAGCGCAGGCGGCTCAATTTGACGAACGAATGGCCCGTAAAGCAAGCCCCTTGCAATAAAATGCACCTGTTTAGCCTATTAAAAAAGGGTGGCCGGACAACCCGACCACCCTTGCGCATCTTCTGGATGCCGCAGACTACTTGCGGACGACCTTAACGATGGCGTCACCGGCGGCGACGGCAGACTCGGCCTCGACGGCGAGCTCGACGTCAGCGAACTCGGCGGTGTTGGACACGGCCACGACGACGCAGTCCTTGTAACCGGCGGCAGCGATCTTGGCGCGGTCGATCTTGAGTATGGGCTGACCAGCTTTGACAACGTCGTCGGCCTTGACGAAGCCCTCGAAGCCATCACCGTTCATGTTGACGGTATCGACGCCAACGTGCACCAGAACCTCGATGCCGCTATCGGACTGCAGGCCCACGGCGTGACCCATGGTGACGGTCACCTTGCCGTCGCAGGAGCGTAGACCAGGTCGTCCTCGGGCCACACAGCGCAGCCCTTGCCCAGAACCTCGCCACCAAAGACGGGATCGGGCACGTCGGCCATCTTGATGACCTTGCCCTTGACAGGCGAGCACAGCACGTCGGCGCCAGCAGAAGCAGAGATGGAGGCCGGAGCAGCAGCTGCCGCGGGCTCAGCCTTCTTCTTAAACATGTCAAACAGACCCATATGTTTTCTCCTCTTGATTAAGCGCAACGTTATGCGCATGCCTATGGTGATTATAGTGCCAAATGATCAAATTGCTAAGGTGAGGGCTCGAATCGCAAGCCCTTCCAAGCCCTTCCCAAAACCTTTTCCCCAGTGGCACTCATATTGTCGATTAATCCAAGCCCTCGGTGCCGTTGGACTTGATGATCCTCTGGTATGCGAAGAAGCTGTCCTTGCGGCGGCGCTCGTAAGTACCGGTGCCGTCGTCGTACTTATCGACGTGGATGAAGCCGTAGCGCTTGCGCATCTCGCCAGTGCCGGCGGAAACCAGATCGATGGGACCCCACCAGGTGTAGGCAATCAGGTCAACACCGTCGGCAATGGCCTCGCCCATGGCCTTGATGTGGCTCTGCAAGTAGGCGATGCGATACGGGTCGTGGATGGAGCCGTCCTCCTCGATCTCGTCGTAGGCGCCCATGCCGTTCTCGACCACCATCAGCGGAATCTCGTAGCGGGCGTAAATCTCGTTGAGGGCGATACGCAGGCCCAGCGGATCGATCTGCCAGCCCCAGTCGGTGGACTCCAGATAGGGATTCTTGCCGCCAAAGGTCATGTTGCCCTCGGTCATCTCGTGGTCCTTGTGGGTGCCCACGGTGCCGGACATGTAGTAGCTAAAGGTGTAGAAATCGACCTTGCCGTCGGCGATATCCTGCAGGTCGCCGTCCTCCATCACGAGCTCAACATCGTTCTCGGCCCAGAAGCGCTTGGCATAGAACGGGTACTTGCCGCGCACCTGCACGTCGGAGCAGTACCAGTTCATGGTATTCATCTCCTGCTGCGTGGCGAACACGTCGGCCGGATCGCACGTGGCGGCATAGGAAAGGATGAAGCAGTCCATGTTGCCCATCTTAAACTGCGGGTAATGCTCGTGGGCATAGCGCACGACGCGGCCACTGGCGACAAACTGGTGATGCAGCGCCTGCATACGAGCCTGCGGCGTGGTGTGGACCGCCGACGCCGGACCCTCAAAGCCCTGAATCATGCTGGTCTCAAAGAAGTTGCCCATATCCTGAGTACCGCAGTTGATCTCGTTGAAGGTGAGCCAGAACTTAACCTTGTCCTGATAGCGGTCGAAGACGGTCTGGCAGTACTTCTCAAAGAAACCGATGAGCTCGCGGCTCGCCCAGCCGTTGTATTTCTCGACCAGGTGATAGGGCATCTCGTAGTGCGAGAGGGTCACGAGCGGCTCGATATTGTGGGCACGCAGGCAGTCGAAGACGCGGTCGTAGAAGGCGAGGCCGGCCTCGTTGGGCTCAGCGTCGTCGCCGTTGGGAAAGATACGGCTCCAGGAGATGGACATGCGGAACATGGTAAAGCCCATCTCGGCGAACAGCGCGATGTCCTCCTCGTAGTGATGGTAGAAATCGATACCGTCATGATTGGGGTAGAAGCGGTTGGGGTCGATGTCGATCGTAATCTGACGCGGCTCCTTGTAGCTGCCGCCCAAGAAATGATCGTCGACAGAAGCACCGCGGCCGTCCACGTTCCAAGCGCCCTCAAACTGGTTGGCAGCGGTGGCGCCACCCCAATAGAAACCCTCGGGGAACTTGATGTTTGCCATGAGCATCTCCTTTGCATCGCGGTCGATAAGCCGAGTATCGCCCACGCGCGGGACGGGCAGAAGCGGGCGTACCAAACCCGACACTTCTTTTCGCGCCCACGGGCCACCGCCGCCCCGTCTCTGACACTTCCTGATACCGACCAAAAAGGGACAGGTTTATTTTGTTCGGTTTTATCTGGCAAACGCTGGCGGTAGGCGGCCGGCGTGCAGCCATAGCGCTCGGCAAACTTTTTGTAGAAGAAGCTCATATTGGCATAGCCCACCTCGCGCGCTGCGGCCTCCGCAGTAGCACCGGTGTCGAGTAGCGCCGCCGCGCGTGTCAGGCGGCTCTCCTGCACGAGCTGCATAAATGTGCGGCCCGTCTGCCGCTTGAGCAGTGCGCTTGCATAGTTGGGACTCAGGTGCAGGTGGCGGGCCAAATCGTCGAGTGTGCAATCGCAAGCATGCCGCTCGATGTAGCTCATCGCCGCCGCAACCTGCGCCGAGGGAAGCGCGGGTGCGCCCGTTTGCAGCAGCGCGGCCTCGTAGCTTTGCATGAGCTCGACCAGCAGCAGCTCAAACAGCCTCGACACGATCTGGGGGCTCGCTGTCGTCGGCTCCAGGAGCTCGCACAACATCTCCTGCATATACCGGCGCACGCGGCGACTGTTGCCCGTACGGAAATGCACGTGCCCGCGATGATCGGTCTCGTCGTTAAGTGCGTTGAGCAGGAACTGCGAGACGGCACTTGTGGGCGAAAGGCTTTGCTCCAGACTGCGGCGCAGCATCGGCCGCGAAATGACAATGCTCAACATCAGGTCATGCTCGCCGAGCTCGTCTACGGCATGCGGGCAGGCGGCATCGAGCAGAAGCACCTCGTTTTGGGCGAGTGTGAGTTGCGTACCATTGACAATCTGTGGCGCGCTCCCTCGATAGACATAGCTGATTTCGACATAATCGTGCACGTGCTCCGGCACGGGGTTAAAGCGCGAGTTGCGCACAATCGACAGGCCCTCGGGCATGCCTTCTTGGTGCAGGGCGTATGTCGCGTTACCGATTTTATGAACATGCCTGCCATCGATATCTGCCTGTTGACCCCGTCTAAATGCATCGTTCCAGTCATAGCGAGCGCCCGCGCAGTAAGCGCGCTCACTGTCGGTCAGCTCGAGCAAAAGATTGTCCAAACATGCGATATCCATGGCGCCACCATCGTTGATTTAGTCATATTTAGCCGTGGTTTTGATATTAGCAGGGCAGCGCGGACGACATACCCTGAACTCGCAAAGGTTTAGAAGGTTGGTTCTGGCATGTGGCACGCGTCCCAGCGCTTCGCCAAGCAGCTGCGGGGTGGCGTTTGCCAGATAAAACCGACCAAAATAAACCTGTCCCTTTTTGGCAGGTTTTGAAGGAGTGAGTATGGTGGCATATGACAACCATGTGCTTCCGTTCTTGTGGCTCAAGGGCGAGACGCGCGAGACGATTGCCGAATACTTGGAACAGATCGCCGGTGCGGACATCCGCGAAGTCTGTCTTGAGTCGCGCACGCACCCCGAGTTTTGCCGCGATGGCTGGTGGTCTGACCTGCGCTATATCATCGGCGAGTGCAAGCGCTTGGGGTTGAAGATCTGGCTGCTCGACGATGCGCACTTCCCCACGGGCTATGCCAACGGCGCGCTTGCAGGCGAGGATGTTGACCCCGCGCTTAAAAAGACCGTGCTCAAGCATCGCACGGTTACGGTCGTCGGGCCCCAGCCGTCCACGGTCATTAAGCTCGGCAATCTTATGGATCCCACGGAGCGCTTTGTGGCTCGGCGACTTTCGACGCCGCCAGCGCACCGCTCGACCTTGAGCTCTCCGTTGAGCAGGCCGACGGCACCCCCGCTTGCCTGCGTTTTGACGCACCCGCCGGCATCACCACCGTCGAGCTCTACGTCACCAGCCAAAAGACCGGCTTTCGCGATGAGTACATCAACATGGTCGACGCCGATTCGTGCCGCGTGCTCATCGATGCCGTCTATGAGCCCACGTTTGCGCATCTGGGCGATGAGTTCGGCCGCACCATCCTGGGCTTCTTTACCGATGAACCGGGCTTTATGAACGAGAAGGGAACCACCCTCGACGACGCCTCTACCAGCAGCTTTATCGGAAGAGGAGATCTGGCACTGCCCTGGTCGGACGAGCTTGCCAGCCGTTTGCGTAATGCACTTGGCGAGGACTGGCTCACCAAGCTGCGCGGCCTTTGGACGCGCGAGGCAGATGGCGCCCGAGTCCGTCACACCTACATGGACATTGCCACGCACCTCTACCGCGCATGCTTTGACGAGCAGATTGGCGACTGGTGCCGCGAGCGCGGCGTCATGCACATCGGACATGTGATTGAGGACAAGAGTTGCCACACGCGCTTGGGCCAGGGCGCTGGCACTACTTCCGCGCTGTCGCCGGCCAGGACATGGCGGGCATCGATGTGGTTATTAACCAGCTCGCCCCCGGCATCGACCACGGCCCTTACAGCTACTTCCATGGCGCATGGAACATGGAGTTCTTTACCTACGCGCTTGCCAAACTGGGCTCTTCGGCCGCGCGCCTCGACCCCAAAAAGCAAGGGCGCTGCATGGCCGAGGTCTTTGGCGCCTTTGGCTGGCACGAGGGCTTGCGCGAGATGAAGTGGATTGCCGACCACATGCTCGTCCGCGGCGTCAATTGGTTTACGCCGCACGCGTTTAGCATGGCGCCCTTCCCCGATTGGGACTGCCCGCCGCACTTTTACGCGCACGGCAACAACCCGCAGTGGCCGCACTTTGGCCAGCTCATGAGCTATATGAACCGTACGGCAACGCTGCTTTCGGGAGGCTGTGCCACGCGCCCCGTCGCCATCCTGTACCATGCCGATGCCGAATGGGCCGGTAGCGCCATGCCTATCGAGCGCGTGGCGGCAGAGCTCACGCGCGCGCAGATAGACTTTGATTTTGTGCCCGCCGAGGCTTTTGAGGACAAGAGCCGCTACAAGGTTTCGATTGCCGATGGATTGCTTGGTGTTAACAACTGCCACTACCAGGCATTTGTTATGACCGGTGCTACGTTTATTGGCGCGGAGACGGCAAAGGCGACGAGATACATGACGGATGCAGGCGTTATGGTGCTTGCCGTCGACGAGGTGCCCGGCGCATTCTACGATTCCGATGGCGCGGTCGAGCTGGGAGGGCTCGTCGCAACGCCGCTCGCCGATGTCGCCCGCGCGCTTGCAAGCGCGGGACTGCAGACTGTTGTGCCTGACGTACCGCAGCCTTGGCTACGTGCGCTTCGCTACGAGCGGGCGGGCGAGACCTACATTATGCTCGTCAACGAGCACCCACGCGAGCGCATCGACTGCACGGTTGCACTTGCGACAGGCGAGCGCCTTTGCGGCACGCGGCTCGACCTGCTAAACGGTGCCGAGCCCGTTGCGTTTGACGGTGCGCTGGAGCTCGCACCCTTCGAGAGCTGCATCGTTGTTTTGCAAGCGAGCAACGAGGATGCGCCCGGAGACGGCGTAATCGACGCTGATACATCGCTCGGCCTGCGCATCGAAGGCCCATGGACCGTTGCCCTCTCCCCTGCCGGCAGCAATGGCGCCTTTGGTGAACCACAAAAGCTCAAGCACCTATGCGACCTTACAGCCGATCTGTTCACCGGCACCTGCGGTACCTACCGATATCATGCGTCGTTTGAGCTGGCCAACGATTGCGCCGACGCTACGATCGACCTGGGAGACGTCTACGAAACCGCAACGCTCACGCTCGATGGACGCTCACTCGGCACACGCATCTGCCCGCCCTACCGTTTTGCCGCCGGCGCACTTTCCGCCGGTGCGCATGAGCTCACGATCGACGTCATCAACACGCTCGACCATGCGATCCCCGACATCTTCGGCCTCACCGAGCCCGTCGCCCCCAGCGGCATCCTCGGCCCCGTTACCCTTTGCGGGCAAAACCTGCCAAAATAAACCTGTCCCTTTTTGGCAGGTTTGGCGAGTGTGGGAGTTCGCATGGATATCAAACGCAAGATCACCGAAGCGCAGGGCCTCACCCCCACCGAGCAACAGCTCGGCATTGCAGCCCTTGCCATCGGTCAGGACATCCGCGGACTTTCTATTAAGGAATTTGCCGCGCGCACCAACGTTTCGGTCGCGAGCGTACACCGTTTTTGCAAAAAGCTCGGTCTCGAAGGCTTCAAGGATCTCAAGGTCGAGCTTATTCGCTTGGCAACCGAGGCGGGAAACCGCCGCGACGTGGACATCAACTTTCCCTTTGATGCTACGTCCAGCCCCGCGCAGGTTATGGAGCGTATGGAGGGGCTTTATCAGACCACGCTGGCCGAAACGCAGGAGCTGCTCGACCCCACGCAGCTTGACCACGCCGCCAAGCTCATCGCGAACGCCCGACAGGTCGACATCTACACGGGCTCGCACAACCTCTATCCAGCGGGAATGTTCCGCGACCGCCTGCTCTCCGCCGGCAAAAGCGCAACGTGCCACGACGGTGTCGAGGCCCAGGTGCGCACGGCGCTCGCCTCGGACCCCGACCATGTGGCAATCGTCATCTCCTACAGCGGCCTTGCCCCCAACCTCAAGGACATCTTGCCGATCCTCAGCAGTCGGCATGTCCCGGTCATCGTCATCGGCACGCCTTATTGCGCGCGCATTCACCCCGGCTTTGCCGCCTACCTTACGGTGAGCGACCACGAGAGCATGACGCATCGCATCACGCAGTTCGCGAGCCACATCGCCGTGCAATACGTGCTCGATTCGCTTTACAGTAGCTACTTCGCCAAAGACTACGCCCACTGCTCCGAATTCCTGGAGCGCTCGTTTCCCTACACCCGCCTCCCGGGGCTCAAGTAGCGACGAGCGCGGATTTTTGGACGCATATCTAACGAGCGTGGATGACTAGTCATTGGGTGTTCCTATAGTTTTGTCAACCGTCGGGGCTACTCCCGGTAGGCACCCGGTCGCGCATCACGGCGTATATCGCCTGAGCCGCTTCCTCGCGACGGCCTTGAGCGCCCGCCCGTGCCCCATGCCCCGCGCCCTGCAGGCCCGGTAGTACTCGCCGTAGCGCCCCGAGGACTTCACCAGGCTGTTGCACGAGAAGATCAGCAGGGACTTGAGCCTCGCGTCGCCGCGCCTGGACGCCCTGACCGACCTCACCGACGTGCCGGAGCTCCTCACCCTCGGGGCTATGCTGGATTGGCAACATCTATTTGGACGATTCCGGGAGGGACAGCCCCGCTTCCCTGAACTCGACCGGCGACATGTAGCCCAGCGTCGAGTGGATCCTGAAGTTGTTGTACCAGTGCACGTAGTCCGAGAGCTTGGCCCGGAGCTCGCGCGTCGTGCCGAACGTCTCGCGGTGGACGAGCTCGGCCTTCAGTATCCTGTTGGTCGACTCGTCGACGGCGCTGTCGCAGGGGCAGCCCTTGGCCGACAGCGACCTCTCTATGCCGAAGGCCTCGAGCATCAGGTCGATCTCGGCGTTGTCGAACTCGCTGCCGCGGTCCGTGTGGAAGACCTCGATGTCCGAGATGGGGAAGGAGAGCGTCGCGAACGCCGACTTGACCAGCCGGGCGTCCTTCCTGGGCCCGGCGGAGTGGCCGACGATCTCCCTGTTGCAGGGGTCGACGAGCAGGCAGACGTAGTTCCACGAGGCCCCGACGCGCACGTAGGTCAGGTCGCTGCATATATGGGTGCTAACACCCTGCCGCCGAGGCGCGCGCGACGGCGTTCGGCACGTCGGCCTCGTTGACCGCCCCGGGGGTGCACCTTGAACCTCTTCCTGCCGTACGCGCTGGCCAGTCCGTTCTCCCCCGTGATGCGACAGACCCGGCGCCGGCTGACGGTGACGCCCGACCTCCCGGGCGACGCCTTTATCTTGCGCGAGCCGTACCGGCCTTGCTGGCGGCGTGGGCCGCGACCACGGCCG
>ENA-OPZM01000777-OPZM01000777.1-human-gut-metagenome-genome-assembly--contig:-NODE-777-length-12824-cov-3.202095_pt1 | contig 12824 bp, 16 predicted proteins | sample MGYA00242478_ERZ504493 | MGnify/ENA primary metagenome ERZ504493 (study PRJEB26092, sample SAMD00036227) | human gut metagenome | host: Homo sapiens | study: EMG produced TPA metagenomics assembly of...
TTGCCCCCGAAGCACGATGCGGGTACCGCAACCCGACATTATCGAGCATTTTGGCAACGCAGATGCCGTGCCGCAGCTGCCGGAGCGGTGCTTAAGCCGCAAGGCGGGAATTGTGCGGTGTTGCCCTGAAATAAAAACATCAAAACACCCCTCCCCCAAAAACAAAAACCACCCAAACAAAAAAAGAGATCCGCCAAAGCGAATCTCTTTTGTAGGAAGGTAAACCGTAAGATACGGGAAATTGTTGTGCGGAAAATTAGCGCTGGATACGGCCGGAACCGTCGCCGCCAGCCAGCTTCTCGACCTCAGCAACAGTAACCATGTTGTAGTCGCCTTCGACGGAATGCTTCAGAGCGGAAGCAGCAACAGCAAACTCAACAGCTTCCTGGGTGGTCTTGCCGTTCAGCAGGGCGTAGATCAGGCCGCCGCCGAAGGAGTCACCGCCGCCAACGCGGTCGATGATGCGCAGCTCGTACTTCTTGCTGAAGCAGTACTCGTTGGAAGCAACGTCGTACAGCATGGCGCTCCAGCCGTTGTCAGAAGCAGAATGGCTCTCACGCAGGGTGATAGCAACCTTCTCAAAGCCGAACTTGTCAGCCAGCTGCTTGGCAACGCTCTTGTAGCCTTCGCGGTTGATCTCGCCAGCGTAGATATCGGTGGCCTCAGCCTCGATGCCGAACACGTCCTTAGCATCTTCCTCGTTGGAGATGCAGACGTCAACGTACTGGCACAGGTCGGTCATAGCAGCGCGGGCTTCCTCGCGGGTCCACAGCTTGCCGCGGTAGTTCAGGTCGCAGCTGATCTTAACGCCATGAGCTTGGCAGCCTTGCAGGCTTCGCGGCAGATGTCAACAACATTGGGGCCCAGGGCCGGGGTGATGCCGGTGAAGTGGAACCAATCCACGCCCTCAAAGATGGAATCCCAATCGAAGTCAGCGGTGGAAGCTTCCTGGATGGCAGAGTGTGCACGGTCATAGATGCAGACAGAACCACGCTGAGAAGCGCCCTTCTCGTTGAAGTAGATGCCAACACGGTCACCGCCGCGGACGATCTTGCTGGTGTCAACGCCGTAACGGCGCAGGCTGTTGATAGCGGCCTGACCAATGGCGTGTGCGGGCAGCTTGGTCACATAGACAGCGTCCATGCCGTAGTTTGCCAGGGAAACAGCAACGTTAGCTTCGCCGCCGCCGAAAGTGAACTCCAGGTTGTTGGCCTGGACAAAGCGCTCGTAGTTGAACGGCTGCAGACGGATCATCAGTTCGCCAAAAGTAACGACTTTCATATTGAAACTCCTTGTATTTATTGTAAATATACCGCGCCGTCAGGCGCAAACCTGCTGTACAGTGGCAACAGATTATTTCTGAACCAGGTGGATGGCGAAGCGGCAACTTCGTCAGCAAAGTAGATGGCAATGGTCTTGCCGTCCTTAACATTCTTGCTGTCCATATCGAACTTGACGCCGCGCTGGCTCAGGTGATAGATAGCGCGGTCAACATTGTTGGTCAGGATGGCGATGTGACCATGGGTGCCGCGGCCCGGCTTCTTCATGATCTCAAATTCCTTCTTGCCAACAAAGATGCTGGAGTTGCCCGGCTTAACAGCCATGCTCAGCAGGCTGCCGATGGTCTCGGCGGTCTTGGCAGCTTCGGCTTCGTCAGCGCAGTTGATGCCGATGTGGCCCAATTCCAGGCCCAGCATTACGTTGACAGCCTCTTTGCTCATGGCGGTGATCTCATCCCATGCGCCGGCCTTGATCTTGTCGGACTTGCACATCCAGGTGCCGCCGACAGCAATAATCTGGTTGTAGCCAGGTAGTTGTTCACGTTCTTGGCGTTGACGCCGCCGGTGCACATCCACTTGCAGGTCTTCAGGGCAGCGCCGATGTTCTTCAGCTTGTCCACGCCGCCGTTTGCTTCAGCGGGGAAGAACTTAACAACTTCGCAGCCCATGTTCATAGCCTGCTGCATCTCGCCGGAGGTGGCGGTGCCGGGCATCATGATACCGCCCTTGTCGATAACATGCTTGCAGACTTCGGGGTCAAAGCCGGGAGCAACGATGAAGGAAGCACCGGCAGCCATAGCACGGTCAGCCTGGTCAACGGTCAGCACAGTGCCGGCGCCCAGCAGCATATTGGGCAGTTCTTCGTGAATCTTCTTGATGCACTCTTCAGCACATGCGGTGCGGAAGGTGACCTCAGCAGCCGGCAGGCCGCCATCCATCAAAGCCTTGCACAGAGGAATCGCCTCGTCCACGCTGTTGAAAGCGATAACGGGGATGATACCAATTTCGTAAACGCGCTCAAGGACAGAATTCATAACGCATTCTCCTTACATTAACAAAGTTACATCAGTTGTGAAGCGGTTCCTTATGGTGGAACACCGTTCCGCAATTTGCTGAGTTTATTATACAAATTTTGCGCCGCGCCGTCAATCGGTCAATTTTACCAGTCAGAGCGAGGCCTTTTTTGGCAATATTGAGGGGGTTCCGCCTTGTGGGATGCTACTTGCGAAAAACGCCGTTTGCTGGTATACTTAATTCCACAATGCGGAACAATTCCGGCCCGATGGGAGCAGAACCGGGCAAAGTTGTGAATTATGAATTTTTTGTTAATTTTTGCGGAGGATGCGTTATGGAGGACCAAACCGTAAAAAATCCTGATAAGGGCGGTGTGCAGAGCGTTGCGCGCATTTTTGAGCTGATTGAAGTGCTGGCCGCCCACCCGGCCGGAGCCAGTTTGCAGCGCCTGGCGGAAGACGCTCACCTGGCCAAAAGCACAACCCACCGCCTGTTGGGCAGCCTGGTCAGCCTGGGATATGCCGCGCAGGACAGCGAAACCGGCAAGTACCGCCTGACCTTAAAGATGTTTGAAATTTCTTCCGGCATCGTCAATAGCATGGATGTGATGAGCGTTGCCAAGGTACACCTGGAACGCCTGGCCCAGCGCACCGGCGAAGCGGTGCACCTGGTCATCCGCGATGCACAGGATATCGTGTACATATATAAAACGGAAAGCGGCCCCATGCGGATGTCCAGCCGGGTGGGCTGCGCAGCCCGCTGTACTGTACCGGTGTGGGCAAAGCCATCCTGGCTACCCTGACCGAAGAAGAGGTGGAGGATGTGTGGCGGCACAGCACCCCGCAAAAGCTGACGGGCCGCACTGTGACCGATTTGCCTGCTTTGTGCGCCCAGCTGAACGAGGTGCGCGCCTGCGGCTATGCCATTGACGATGAGGAAAACGAGCTTGGCATCCGCTGCGTGGCGCTGGCCATACCCGGCCCCGGCGGCAAGGCGGACAGCGCGTTCTCTATCAGCGGCCTTGCCCCCTACATGACGCCGGAGCGCATCCGGCGCATTGCTGCCCTTGCGCTGGAAACCCGCGCCGACATCCTGCGCGACCTTGGGGTGCATGGTGTGTGAAGAAACATGAAGATAAAAGAATACACAGAATTCAAAAAAGACGAAATCTGGCAGCTCTACACACAGGTGGGCTGGACCGCATACACGGAAAATATGACGGCGCTGGAGCGGGGTTACAAAAATTCTCTGCTTGTTCTGGCGGCATATGAAAATGAAGAACTGCTCGGCATTGTCCGGGTGGTGGGGGATGGTGCTACCATTATTCTTGTGCAGGATATTTTGGTATATCCCCAAAAGCAGCGGCAGGGCATCGGCACGTCGCTGCTCAAAGCGGTGCTGGAACGGTATGCGGATGTCCGGCAAATCCAACTGGTAACGGATAATACACCCAAAACCGTGGCATTTTATCAATCGCTGGGATTTGTGGAGCTTGAAAAGTTGGGCTGCTGCGGGTTTATGCGGGCACGATAATTGGGATTCCGAGGTGATAAGTGTATGGAGAAGAAATCAAGACGCTCAGGAACAGACCCGTAGTTGCCTTGACTTTGATTTTTGTTGTGCTAAAAGTAATGGGTTTGATTTCATGGTCATGGTTATGGGTACTAAGTCCAATCTGGCTTACGTTCCTGTTTTTCGCCGCTATTTTTTCTGTCATTTTGGTCGGCGGACGAATTGCCAAAGGGAAATGGTAAGTTCGCGTTTGTGAAATGGCGGAGTTTCACTCCGACAACTTCCCGTTTGCCGGATAGCTGATTAGAATCTGAATTTGTGGAGAAAGTAGCTATGCTTAACAATAAAGGCTTTGACCTCTGGCTGATGGCTATGATAAAGCCGTCGGTATTTCTGACGAGGAAAACACATACCCTTTTGCCGGTTATAAAAAGGTGCTTGGTTCATTTTTCAGACCATACTGGAATCGGAAAATGCTACTGTACTGGATATCGGATTCGGAACAGGCACATTAACAACCAAGCTCTACGAGCGTGGCTGCACCATATATGGGCAGGATTTTTCGTCCAAGATGATTGCGCTGGCATCTGAGAAAATGCCAAATGCGCATTTATATCAAGGGGACTTTTCCAAAGGGCTTGTTGAACCCTTGCGGAACTGCCGTTATGATTTTATTGTTGCGACATACTCTTTGCACCACCTGACCGATGCGCAAAAATGTGTATTTCTTTCTGAATTGCGCAATCATCTGAAAGAAAACGGAAAAATTATCATTGGCGATGTTGCCTTTGAAACCCGAAAGGATTTGGAGCGGTGTCGGCTGGCTGCGGGGGACGCATGGGATGACGAGGAAATCTACTTTGTCGTTGAAGAGCTGCGAAGAGATTTTCCGCAGCTTTCCTTTACGCAAATGTCCGATTGTGCAGGAATTTTAATGTTGGGCTGACAAACCGGGAGTTGATTGAGGAGTGATAGATTTATGAATGCAAATGTTGATTTAACAGGTGTTGTGCTTGAAACAGATAGACTACTCCTTAGAGAATGGAATGAAGCGGATTTAGCAGACCTTTTTGAGTATGCAAAAGTTGACGGAGTGGGTCAAATGGCCGGATGGAATCCACATACATCAATTCAAGAATCAAAAACTATTTTGGAGATGTTTATTCAAGGGAAGATGACCTTTGCTCTAGAATTGAAAGAAAATCATAAAGTAATCGGTTCATTAGGACTTGAAACGCTTAGTCTTTCGTTGGGTGATGAGTATGAGAATTTAGCAGGAAGAGAAATAGGATATGTATTAAGTAAAGATTATTGGGGAAAAGGCTTGATGCCGGAAGCTGTTAATAGCGTAATTCAATTCTGCTTTGAAAAAGAAAATTATGATTACTTAATGTGTAGCCATTCTGTTATAAATAGTCAATCAAAAAAAAGTTATTGAAAAAAGTGGTTTCCGCTTTGTAAAGGAAAATACCCAAATTACAAGAAATGGACATGAGCATATTTCTTTGTACTATGTATTAGATAATCCTTTAAAATTGAGTTAGACAAGTTCCAGTTTGTAGACCAATGCTTAACAAATGTACAACAATAATAGACAAGCCTTGCATACAGGACTATAATAAAATAATAGGAAAAGATGACAACAAGGGAATGCGGTAAGGCGGCCGGAACTTCCCGGAAAAGTGGGGAATGGAATGAACCTGATCTTTACAGCCTTTGCCACACTGGAGGGCTACCGCGAGGGCAGCAATGCCAACCTGGGCAGCGAGGTATTCTACCGCTGCATTGTGGTCAGCCTTGTCAGCGCAAAACAGAAAAACCAGAATTGCGATGCAGCCCTTGTGACCAACACCGCTGTGCCGGAACCCTATGCTGCGCAGCTGTCCCAGGCGGGCATCCGTGTAATCGCCTGTCCGTTTGACAACTACCGCTTTGAAGCGGATTTAGACTGGTCCCTGGCGTATTACAAGCTGTGCGCCATGCAGTATCTGCTCGAAACCGAGCATTACGAAAACTACCTGATGCTGGATTCCGATACCTTTACCCAGCGCGGCTATCAGGATATCTGGCGCGAAGCCGCGGAAGCGGTGCTGCTGTATCAGGTGCCCCATGCGGCCAGCCAGCCCATGGCGGCCCGCATCTCCCACACCTATGATGAACTTTGGCCGGAGGGCGCTCCCCCATGTGCTGACCCACTTTGGCGGCGAGTTCGTGGCGGGCAGCACGGCCCGGCTGCAGGATTTTATGGCCGAATGCCGCAATGTGTTTGACCGGATGCAGCAGACCGGCGTGCGCAGCCAGGACGGCGACGAAGCCAATTTTGGATGCTGCGGCCTACCGCAGCCAGCTGGCGGGCAAGCCCGTGCGGGCCGCCAACGCGTATGTGTTCCGGTACTGGCTGGGCGGGCATTTTTATTATGTTTCCACGAACTACTGCTGCGACCCCGTCTGCGTGCTGCACCTGCCCGGCAAGGCGAAAATGCGCCAGCTGACGGTGCTCTACCACAAATACACCCGCAGCGGCGCATGCCGGAAAACCAAACCGTGTGGCGGCTCTGCTGCCTGCCTGCCGCCCGCCCGCCGCTGCTGCGCAGCCTGTGGGTGCGCCTGCGGGCCCAAATCGGCATTTGAATCCACCCACTGACCCCCAAGGAAAGGAACGCTCTATGCAGGAGAAAAAACGTATTCCCCTGAAACGTCTGCACCGCCTGCGCAACGCCCGCAAACAGGCCGCGGAGACCGATGACCTGACCCCCATGATGAAAGCCATCAAGGCGGTGCACAGCGTGACCAGCACCGGCTCTACCCAGCCGGAGGACCTGGAACGCCAGCGTGCCGCCCAGGAGCTGTTTGGCCGTTTGGTTACCCCCAACCTGTTGATCAACACCACGCCCATCACCGTCAACAATGTTTCGGCGGAGTGGGTGCGGATGAACCAGGGGCATGACCGCCGCCATGTGGTGCTATACTGCCATGGCGGCGGCTACACCTGCGGCCAGCTGGGCTATGCCCGCGTGCTGGCCAGCAAACTGGCGCTTTCCACCGGGTGCGATGTACTCAGCTTTGAATATCGCCTTGCCCCCGAAGCGCCGTATCCTTCCGCCATTGACGATGCCCTGCGCGTCTGGGACTACCTGATGTATATGGCATCGGCGCGCGGGGATGTGATCGTGGCCGGGGATTCGGCGGGCGGCAACCTGGCGCTGGAACTGGCCCTTGCCGTAAAGGCCCAGGGCCGCAGCCAGCCGCGTGCCTGGTGCTGATGAGCCCCTGGACCGATATGACGATGCAGGGGGCATCCTATCAGAAATGTGCCGCGCTGGACCCCATGCTGACCCACGACTATATTGATTCCTGCCGCACCGCTTACCGCGGAGCAAACAGCACCCTGGAATGGGAGGACCCCAGCCTTTCGCCGCTGTTTGCGGATTTAAGGGGCTGCCGCCCACTTTTGATCCAGGTGGGAACGAACGAAATTATTGAAATCCGATTCTATCAACCTTGCCAAAGCCATGACGGAACAGGAAGTATACGCTGTGCTGGAGGTATACCCCGAATGCTGGCATGTGTTCCAGCAGATGCCGATCCCCCATGCCGCACAGGCCATGGAAAGCGTTGGCCGCTTTGTGCAGAAAATTTTGTAACGGCGGAACCCCGCCGGATAGGAGGGCTGCCATTTGCCCGAAACCTGGTATAAAGTCGATAATGTCGCCAAAGTATTTCTGGCATCCATCAACCGGCGGGACCCGCGGGTGTTCCGCGTCAGCTGCACCCTGAACGAGGATGTGGACCCCGACCGCCTGAATCAGGCCCTGGAACAGACTGCACGGGAAAACCCGCAGTTTCAGGTCACGCTGCACCGTGGGCTGTTCTGGCATTATTTTGAATCCACCAACCTGAAACCGCAGGCGGTGCCGGAAACGCTGGCCCCCTGTGCCATGCTGTACGGCCCGCAGATCAAAAACGAACTGCTGTACCGCGTCAGCTATTACGGCGCGCGCATCAATGTGGAAATGTTCCACGCCATCAGCGATGGCAACGGCGGGATGGTGTTCCTGAAAACGCTGGTGCACAATTATTTGCAGCTGAAAAATCCCGAACTGGCCAATGTTCCCGGAGAAGAGCGCGCCAGCAAGGGCGAATCGGCCCAGGATGCGTTCCGCAAGTACTATACGGCGTCCAAAGCGGCGGAGGAAGACCCGCTGAACCGCAAAAAGTCTTTCCACCTGCATGGCCGCAAACTGCCGTATGACCAGTCCCAGTTCTTTGAAGCCCACCTTTCCGCTGCCCAGGTGCTGGCCAGGACCCGCGCCATGGGGGTAACGATGACCAGCTACCTGGCCGCTGCCCAGATGCTGGCGGCTTATCAGGAAATGCCGGCGCTGGAACGCGGCAAGGTCATCTCAGTCAGCCTGCCGGTCAACCTGCGCAGCTATTACGGAACCGAGACTGCCCGCAACTTTTTCAACTCCATCCGCATCAGCTGGGTATTCCGGGGGGACGAAACGCTGGAAACCCTGGCCAAAGGCTTTGACGCCAAACTGCGGGAAGCCCTGAAGGACGAGCGGGTCAAGGCCCGCATGGACGGTTTTGAAAAGCTGGAACAGATGCCTGGTATCAAACTGGTGCCGCTCTTTATCAAAAACGCGGTGGTCAACCTGTTCAATACGCTGGAAGCCAAAAAAGTTACCCTGACCATCTCCAACATGGGGCGCATCCCACTGCAAAAAGAGCTGCAGCCCTATATCAAAGGCTTTACGGCGTTCTGCAGTTCGCCTACCGCGTTCACCACGGTCTGTTCCTATGGGGATGATCTTGTTTTGGGCACCACCTGGGCGTTCCGCAGCACCGAGATGCTGAAAAACTTTTACCGCTGCCTTTCTGCCGAAGGGTTGGATATTACACTGTATGCAACGGAGGTGGATGGAGAATGAAAACCTGTCCCCATTGCCATATCCAGGTTGGCGGCAGCGCACAGTACTGTCCGCTGTGCCAGAACCCCCTTGTCGGCACGCCGGAACCGGACCGCTACCCCAAGGTGGTGCCGCCCGCGCGGCAGACATCGCTGTTTTACCGCATCGCTGCCTTTGTTCTGCTGGGGGCGGCGGTCATCTGCGGCGTGGTGGATTACATCATGATCGAAGGCAGGCATATGCACTGGAGCCTGCTGGTGCTGATCGGCGTGGTGGGGGTGCTGCTGCTGCTGCGCGCACTGCTGCGCCAGGGCCGCAACGCCCCTAAGCTGCTGTTCCAGATTTTGATCGGCACTTCGCTGATCGTGACCTTTGCGGATTATTACGCCGGGTGGAACGGCATTGCCATTGACGCTATTGTGCCGATCTTGTGCAGCGTTACCCTGGTGCTGAACTTCATTTTTGCCTTTGTCAACCGCCGCTTTACCGAGAACGGCCTGGTTTACCTGCTGCTGAACATTGTGGTGGGCGTGGTGCCGTATATCGCTTAACGCTGCGCCACAGCGTGCGCCCGCCAATGGCCTGGGTCATCTGCCTGGTTATCAGTATGATTACCTTTTTGGGGCTGGTCATCTTCAAGGGCCGCAGCCTGCTGGCAGAGTTTGAAAAACGCCTGCATCTGTAAATCGGAACTTGTCGGGGCGCAGCCTCCATCTTGCTATCGCAAGACCGTTCTGTCGCTTGAAAGCCCCACTGGGGCTTTCATTGCTTCACTTCGTTTCGCAAACGCGAATTTACCCAAGGGAGTGTGATTGCATGAAAAAAATAAACATCATTATAAACATCTTTATTGCAGTTTTTATTGGTGTATTTATTGGACACGGGGTTTATACTGTTTGGGACTTCAAAACTCATCCCGAATTATACGTTGTGCAATCAGCACCGTGGTATACAAGCATCTTGATATATGGTGTATTGACCATTATTTTGTTACTGATTTGCATTGTGATAAAAGTGATCATCAATCATAAATCTAAACAGAAGTGAGAAATATATGATTACAGTATCGGGAAGTTGACAAAGCTACAAATCCTAAGTTGATCTGAATAAGAAGTCGTAGTATAATAGTCTCAATAAGTAGTCGGAATGTGTTCAAACTTAGAAAGGAGTGACATTAATGTTTAATATGTCTAAAAAGCTTTTTGGGTACCATATAACGAAGGAGACATCTATCCTACTGTTGTTAAAGCGCACCAAGCAATTTCCAAGTATTGTGATGAGAATGGCGACTCATACACTTTTACAGGTGATGACGAAGTTGTAATAAACGGCAAACTCTATGAAATATATAGGGGTTATGAATCTGGAAGCCGTGGTAATTACGGAATTAAGTGCAGAGAAAAGTGAATTTGTCGGGGCCTTGTTGTATATCTCATTATGGCATATACAGCGAAGCCCCGGAACGGTCAAGACCGTTCCCTACAACTTATTTTATATTGCGGTGCAAACATACAAATGATCTGTAGGGCGGGATGCCTCATCCCGCCGCGGAGAAGCCTTGCTGATTGCGGCAAACCTTGCGAATTTGTTCAAATTTTGTTTACAATTTGTCCAAGAATAGCCGGTCGAAACTGCGTGAAATTTATCCGCATCACCAAAAATGAGTTAAGCGCTTTGTACAGTGTTGACAAATGTGTGCCAAAAGGTTTATTGTAATAGCAATTCATCAGCCAAATGCAATGAACAGGAAATGACCTATCCGTATCACCGCTTACAGAAAGCCGTCGGTTGTGCAAGATGGCAGCAAGGCGCGGTCTGGCCCTCACCTGCGAGCAGCTTGGGGGAAAGCGGGCAGAACCGCCCGCCGTGTAGTTCAAGCCGGGAACTCTCCGTTAATGGGGTGCGCAGTCCGGCACAGTGCGGTGTGGGGCTGCGGGTGAGCGGTCGGCATTGAGCCGGCAAAGCAAAGTGGTAACGCGGAAGTAAAAGTTGCAATGGTGCAGCGCATGATTGCAGTGTATGCCTTCGTCTTTGCGTTGGTCCAAATGGGCCAACAAAGAAAGACGAAGGCTTTTTTGTTTACCGCATTTGGCTGGATGGAGTGGAAAATTTTTATTATTAACGGAGAGAAGGATTATCATGAACACACTCGTCATCGTGTTGATCGCTGCTGTGGTTCTTGTCTGTGCTTATGCGTTTTATGGGCGCTGGGTGGCAAAAACCTGGGGCATTAACCCGAACGCACAGACCCCCGCTGTTAAGTATAACGACGGTAAGGATTACGTTCCCACCAACGGCTGGACCGTTTTCAGCCATCAGTTTTCTTCCATTGCCGGTGCAGGCCCTGTTACCGGTGCAATCCAGGCTGCAGCCTTCGGCTGGCTGCCGGTTCTGCTGTGGGTGCTCATCGGCGGCGTTTTCTTTGGCGCTATTACCGACTTCGGCGCTTTGTATGCTTCCGTTAAGAACGACGGCAAGTCCATGGGCATGCTGATCGAAAAGTACATCGGCAAGCTGGGCCGCAAGCTGTTCCTGCTGTTCTGCTGGCTGTTCTGCGGCATCGTTATTGCAGCTTTTGCTGATATGGTTGCCGGTACTTTTAACGCTTACACCACGGTTGACGGCGTTACCAGCCTGGCTGATGCAGCTACCACCAACGGCGCAGCCGGCATGGTTTCCATCATGTTCATGCTGTTCGCTGTTGTGTTTGGCCTGATCCAGAAGAAGTTTAACTTCTCCGGCTGGAAAGAGGCTGTTCTGGGCATCGTGTTCATCGTGCTGTCCTTTGCTGTCGGCATGAAATTCCCCTTGATTTTTGACAAGGCTACCTGGAGCTACATCACCTTTGTTTACATTTTCTTTGCTGCAGTTCTGCCCATGTGGCTGCTGAAGCAGCCACGCGACTACATGACCACCTTCATGTTCATCTGCATGATTGCCGGTGCTGTTGTTGGCCTGCTGGTTGCACATCCCACCATGAACCTGCCCGTCTTTACCGGTTTCAATAACGAAAAGCTGGGCACCATGTTCCCCATTCTGTTCGTTACCGTGGCTTGCGGTGCTGTTTCCGGCTTCCACAGTCTGGTTTCCTCCGGTACTTCTTCCAAGACGGTTGAAAGCGAAAAGGATATGCTGAAGGTTGGTTACGGTGCTATGGTGCTGGAAAGCCTGCTGGCTGTTCTGGCCCTCTGCGTTGCCGGTGCAGCCGCTGCTGCTGACGGTACCCCCGCTGCTGGTACCCCGTTCCAGATCTTCAGCCGCGGCGTTGCTGGTTTCTTTGAGATGTTCGGCGTGCCCGTTTATGTTGCTACCGTTTTTATGACCATGTGCGTTTCCGCTCTGGCCCTGACAAGCCTGGATGCTGTTGCCCGTATCGGCCGCATGAGCTTCCAGGAACTGTTCAGCGTGGACGATATGGAGCATGCAGAAGGCTGGCGTAAGCTGTTCTGCAACACCTACTTCTCCACCATCATCACCTTGGCATTCGGCTTCCTGCTGACCCAGGTCGGCTATGCAACATCTGGCCTCTGTTCGGTTCCGCCAACCAGCTGCTGAGCGCTCTGGTTCTGGTTACCCTGTGCGTCTTCCTGAAGGTCACCGGCCGCAACAACAAGATGCTGTTCCCGCCGCTGATCATCATGCTGTGCGTCACCTTCACTGCTCTGGTTCAGCGCCTGATTGCTATGGTCAAGGCCATCCAGACCGCAGCTTCCACCACCATCCCCGCTGGCGAAACCACCTGGGGTGCTGTGTTCATCGCAAACGGCCTGCAGTTGATCATCGCTATCCTGCTGATCGTTCTGGGCATCACCATCGTGGTCAACTCTTTCAAGAGCTATGCCAAGAGCGAAAAGAACAGCGAAAAGGCTTCTGCCTGATTTATCCCTGACAGTTACTACCTTCATAAATAACAGCCACCCCCGCAGTGTCATGCCATGCTGCGGGGGTGGCTGCTTTTATGGCAATACCGCATAATTCTAAGCACCGCTCCGGCAGCTGCGGCACGGCATCTGCGTTGCCAAAATGCTCGATAATGTCGGGTTGCGGTACCCGCATCGTGCTTCGGGGGCAAAAGCCCCTCGCACTCTGCGACCGCTGCCCCTGC
>ENA-OPZM01000778-OPZM01000778.1-human-gut-metagenome-genome-assembly--contig:-NODE-778-length-12814-cov-1.500591_pt1 | contig 12814 bp, 23 predicted proteins | sample MGYA00242478_ERZ504493 | MGnify/ENA primary metagenome ERZ504493 (study PRJEB26092, sample SAMD00036227) | human gut metagenome | host: Homo sapiens | study: EMG produced TPA metagenomics assembly of...
GAAAAACGGACCAAAGGCCTGTGCTTTCGGTTGTCTGGGAGAAGGGTCCTGTGTGCAGGCCTGTCAGTTCGATGCAATCCATGTTGTAGACGGGGTAGCTGTTGTAGACAAGGAAGCTTGTAAGGCCTGCGGCAAGTGTATTGATGTATGCCCGAGAAAACTGATCGAACTGGTGCCGTACGAGCACAAGCATATGGTACAGTGCAGTTCAAAGGACAAAGGAAAAGACGTGATGCAGGTTTGTTCCGTTGGATGTATCGGATGCAAGATGTGTGAGAAGGTGTGCCAGTTTGACGCGGTTAAAGTAGTAGACAATATTGCACATATTGATCCGGAAAAATGTACGGGATGCGGCGCCTGTGCGGAAAAATGTCCGAAGAAGATCATCCTTTAAGGGGATTCTTCTATCAAGAACTTTAGAACGGGGGAAATGATATGGATCAGAATTTTGACAATATTCCAGAAAATCAGGAGACACAGCCGGTTCCTGATACCGCGGATGAAAATCAGCAGAAGGGAACGGATCAGCAGTATACAGACCTAATTCAGGCGCGGGACAGACATACCAGGGAAACTACTATTATGATACAGGCGCAGGACAGACATACCAGCAGCAACAGCCGTATCAGCAGCAGTATCAGCCGTACCAGCAGCCTGGATATGATCCGGGGATGGATCAGACTCCTTTAAGTATGGGAGAATGGATCCTGACGATTTTGGTCATGATGATCCCCTGTGTGGGTCTGATCATCTATCTTGTGTGGGCGTTTGGAAAAAATGGAAACGTGAACCGCAGAAATTACTGTCGGGCCTATCTGATTATTTATGCAGTCATTTTGGTGATCAGTATTGCTTTTGTGACCCTGTTTGGCGCGGCGGTGTTTTCAACAGTCAGCTATTATTAAGATAGAACAGAATATCAGAAAAAATAATAAAGCCAGGAGCCATGCCATTGCTCCTGGCTTTTCGCAAAAGGTAACATCCTGTCCACAGAGGAGGGTTTAAGAAAGTGTCTTTTATTTTTCTCCATGCCAGGATGTTTTGTCTTTTTTATTATAACAGATATTTTTATTGTTTGTGCTGAAAATTTTTGGAATAATGGATCTGATTGTCATTAGTGATAAAGACGGCGTCCACATTATTCAGCTGATTGATCAGATTCATGCCCTTTTCATAGCCCAGAAGGAAGCAGGTGGTGCTAAGAGCATCTGCCGTCAGAGGAATCTGTGATAATCGTTACACTGTACAGATTATTTTCGCAGGGATAACCGGTAGCCGGATCTAAAATATGATGATAGATTTTGCCGTCCTGCTCAAAGTATCTCTGATAAACTCCGGATGTAACGATAGATTTATCTGAGAGCTTGACAGATGTGATCGGAGTGCCGTTTTCATCAAAAGGCTTCTGGATACCAATGTTATAATCAGAGCCGTCCAGCTTGGAACCCATGGCGATAATGTTGCCGCCAAGATCGATCATTGCATGATCAATGCCTTCTTCCTCCAGATAATCTCTGAGCCGGTCGGCAATATATCCCTTGGCTACAGCGCCTACATCCAGCTTGGCATAAGGATCCAGAAGACGGACGGTGTTGTCCTGGATCATGATATTTTTGTAGTTTACATGGCTTACGGCATCCGCAATGGCGGCGGCATCCGGAATTGACGGAGACTCGGCTTTAAAGTCCCAAAGAAGATATGCTTCCGATGGTGATGTCGAAAGCACCGTTTGACATTTCACTGTAGTAGATGCCTTTTCAATCAGAGTGATTGTTTCCTCAGAGACTTCTACAGGAGCGCCTCCAGCATTGTTGATTCTTGAAATCTCACTGTCTTCTGCCGTGCGGGAAAACATAGCGTCATATTTTTTGCAGAGCTCTTCGCAGCCCTTCAGTACAGAGTCATCAGCCGCGTCATAGATCCGGACGTTGACAACTGTATCGAACAGTGTGTCTGTATAGGTCTGATCCCGCTTGCCCGAAAAGCCGGAGCATCCGGAAAGTATAAGGACAGAGGCGGCCAGAAGAGCGGTTATCCTTCGATATCTCATAATACACCTCGATTTATCAATTTATCATTGCTATTATAGCATGACATATAGTTGATGGCAAAGATTTGTTGTGTTAAAATAGGTGCTAGAGAAAAAAGGGGTATACTATTATGAAGATAAAATTGGAAAAAAGAGATAAGCTGCTGATCGTGATCGTTGTGTGCGTGGCTCTCTGTGCGTTTCTTGCACATCAGATCATGGCGGTGACGGCGCCGGCAAGGTGACTGTTAAGGTGAACGGAGAGCTGAAGGGAACCTACAGCCTTGCTGAGGACCAGACGATCGAGATCAATGGAGGCACCAATATCCTGCAGATCAAAAATGGGAAAGCAGATATGACAGAGGCAGACTGTCCGGATCAGCTGTGTGTTAACCAAAGGGCGATTTCCAGACAGGGCGAGAGTATTATCTGTCTGCCGCACAAGGTGGTCGTAGAAGTAGAAAGCAGTGAGAGCAGTGAACTGGACGCCGTGACGAATTAGGAGGAAGAAGAGCTTGAGAAGCAGGGTGGCATATTTTGGCGTATTTACAGCACTGGCATTGATCTTCAGTTATGTCGAGACACTGATCCCGTTTCAGATCGGAATCCCGGGGGTGAAGCTGGGCCTGGCAAATCTGGTCATTGTAGTGGCTCTATATAAATTAAGTCTAAAAGAGACATATCTATTATCGATAGTCCGGGTGTTGTTATCCGGATTCTTATTTGGAAATTATTTCAGTATTATTTACAGTCTGGCAGGAGGGCTTTTGAGCCTGACAGTTATGGCGGCCTTAAAGCGTTTTGGAGGCTTTAGTGTTATGGGAGTCAGCCTGGCGGGTGGCGTGTTTCATAATATAGGGCAGCTTTTGATAGCTATGGTCGTGGTGGAGCCTACAGCGTAATGTATTATCTGCCGGTACTTCTTGTCGCCGGAATGATCACAGGTTTTGTGATCGGTCTGGTCTCAAATGAAATGCTGAAAAGACTGGTAAATATTCAGATGTAGGAGGAAATATGATTTCATATATCAGAGGTACTCTGGCCTTTTTTGAAGAGGACAAGGTGGTCGTGGATGTAGGCGGCGTTGGATACGGCATTTATATGTCAGGACAGGATATGAGCGTCTTGGACCTGCCGGTACCGAGGTCAGGATCCACACTTATTTAAATGTCAAGGAAGATGTGATGCAGCTGTATGGCTTCCTTACGAGGGATGCGCTTCAGGTTTTTCGGCTGCTGATCAGCGTCAGTGGTATCGGACCGAAAGGAGGACTTGGGATCCTTTCTGCCCTGACGCCGGATGATCTCCGGTTTGCAGTGATGGCAGGCGATGTGAAAGCGATCAGTGCCGCCCCGGGATCGGGAAAAAGACGGCTGAAAAGCTGATCCTGGAGCTAAAGGACAAGCTTCATCTGGAGGATGCGCTGGAACATGCGGCAGGGGAGACGGAGAGTACCGGAGTGCCGGGACACATGGAGATGTCCAGAATGATGCGGTGCAGGCTCTGGTGGCGCTCGGCTATGGAAGCACAGAGGCGTTAAAAGCCGTACGGCAGGTGGAATGGAATAATGAGATGGAAGCGGAAGACCTGCTGAAGCAGGCGCTGAAGTATATGACATTTTAGGATGGATATGAGGAACGAAGCATGAGCAGAAGAATTATCACGACAGAGAATCTGGAAGAAGATAAGAAGATAGAGAATCATCTCCGGCCTCAGCTTCTGGAGGATTATATCGGCCAGGAGAAAGCAAAAGAGACTCTGAAGATTTATATTGAGGCGGCAAAGGCCAGAAAGGAAGCGCTGGACCATGTGCTTTTCTATGGTCCGCCGGGGCTTGGCAAGACAACGCTGGCGGGGATCATAGCCAATGAGATGCAGGTGCACATGAAGATCACCTCCGGGCCGGCGATTGAAAAGCCGGGAGAAATGGCGGCAATCTTAAATAATCTCCAGGAGGGCGACGTACTGTTCGTAGATGAGATCCACCGCCTGAACCGCCAGGTAGAAGAAGTACTGTATCCGGCGATGGAGGACTATGCGATTGATATTATGATCGGAAAAGGAGCCAGCGCCGTTCGATCCGTCTGGATCTGCCGAAATTCACACTGGTAGGAGCAACCACCCGGGCCGGGATGCTGACAGCTCCTCTAAGAGACCGGTTTGGCGTGGTAACCAGAATGGAATATTATACGGTAGAAGAGTTAAAGACTATCATTCTCAGATCTGCCAGGGTACTGGAAGTGGGAATTGATGAAAAAGGGGCGGAAGCTTAGCGAAGCGCTCCAGAGGCACGCCAAGACTTGCAAACCGTCTTTTGAAGCGGGTACGGGATTTTGCCCAGGTTAAATATGACGGTTATATCACCCGGGAGGTAGCAGATTATGCACTGGATCTTCTGGATGTGGATAAGGAAGGACTGGATCAGACAGACCGGGATCTGCTTATTCTGATGATCGAGAAGTTTGGCGGAGGCCCGGTGGGACTTGATACGCTGGCGGCAGCGCTTGGCGAGGATGCGGGCACGATCGAGGATGTGCTGGAACCCTATCTTCTGAAGAATGGATTTATCCAGAGGACGCCAAGAGGCCGTATTGTTACGGACCAGGCATGGCACATCTGGGAATTTCCCGGGAAAAGAAGAAAAATAGTTGGTTTTTATACCGGTTTAGTTTATAATAGGTATCAAGATTATGAAAGTTCGAGGAGGCTTCTCATGGCATCATCAAAAATTAATACAGAAGTACTGATCGGGGGAAAGGTATTTACACTCAGTGGATTTGAGAGCGAAGAGTATCTGCAGAAAGTGTCTACATACCTGAACCACAAAATTGAGGAGTGCAGCAGCAGCGACGGATATCGGAAGCAGAGCTCGGAGACAAGGAGTATCTTACTGGCGCTGAATATTGCAGATGACTATTTTAAGGCAAAGAAGCAGGGCGGCACGCTGGAAAGTGATATTGAGACAAAAGATAAAGAGATGTATGATCTGAAGCATGAACTGATATCTGTTCAGATCAAGCTGGAAAATGCAGAAAAGGCGATGGACAAGTTAAAGGAAGAGAACAAGGAGCTGCAGATGAAGATTGTCCAGCTGGAAACAGAGATAAAGAATAATCGTAAAAAGTAGGCTGTCCTTGGACAGCCTTTTTTCAAGAGGAAGTGATGAAAGAACAGGTAGTAGAAATTTTGGCTCCTGCAGGAAATAAGGACGCACTTCTTGCGGCAGTGAGGGCGGGGGCTGATGCGGTATATGTGGGCGGAAGCCGGTTTGGCGCAAGGGCCTACGCGGCAAATTTTACAGAGGAAGAGCTGCTTTTTGCTTTAGACTATGTGCATATGAAAGAGCGGAAGCTGTATCTGACAGTGAATACACTGGTGAAACAATCAGAGATTGACAGTGTGTACGATTTCCTCCTGCCGTTTTACAGACAGGGGCTTGACGGGGTGATCGTACAGGATTTTGGTGTGGGGACAGTGATCCGCCAGGCATTTCCGGACCTGGAGCTTCACGCCAGCACCCAGATGGCGGTGACAGGAGCAGACGGCGCCGCTTTTCTGCAGGGAAATGGGTATGTGCGGGTTGTCCCTGCGCGGGAGATTTCGCTTCCGGAGATCCGGAAGATCAAAGAAAAAACGGGCCTTTCTGTGGAGTGTTTCGTTCACGGGGCCCTCTGTTACTGTTATTCCGGACAGTGTCTTTTAAGCAGCATGATCGGAGGCAGGAGCGGAAACCGGGGGCAGTGCGCCCAGCCCTGCCGTCTTCCCTACAGCGTAAAAGAGGGCAGACCCTCAGATCTTATGAGTCTGAAGGATCTGTGTACCATCGATCTTTTGCCGGAGCTTCTTGATGCCGGGATTGATTCTTTTAAGATCGAAGGCAGGATGAAGCAGCCGGACTATGTGGCGGGGGCAGTAGAGATTTACCGGAAGTATGCTGATCTTTGCATTGCAGGAGAAAGACCGTACCAGGTGTCGGAGGAGGACAGAAGAAGGCTCCTTGGCGCATACCAGAGACGGGGCTATACAGAAGGATATTACCGGCAGCATAATGGAAAACAGATGATTTCTCTAAAGCGCCTAAGGCGCAGGAATATGCGGAAGGGACAAAGTATGCGGCCGGGGTTCTTCCGGAAATCAAAGAAAAAATTAATGGGAAGTTAATATTTTCTCCGGAAAAACATGTTAAACTGTTATTGGAAAGCAAAAGATGCAGTCTGGAATATGAAGGCCCCGTACCAGAGCAGGCGAAAAAGCAGCCGTTAGATCCACAGCGGGTAGAAAAGCAGATGCGTAAGACAGGAAATTCAGCTTTCCAGTTTGAACAATTGGATATTCAAATGGAAGGAGCGTTTTTCCTTCCTATGCAGGCGTTAAATGAACTCCGCAGAAAAGGGCTTGAAAAGCTGGAGTGGGAGATCCTGAAAGCGTATCACAGGGAGAGCCCTGGAATGTTGTTACGGAATCCGGAAAAAGGGGAAGAGACACCGGCACCTGAGAGCCGGAGCGCTGTGGAGAGACAGCCGGTACTGGCTGTCTTGGTGCAGACAGTTCCACAGCTTCAGGCGGCGCTTTCGATTCCCGGGGTAGAGCGTATCTATGTGGACAGTATGACCGGGAACCGTCCGGCTGTCAGAAACATCATGGAAGACAGCAGGAAAAATCCGGACAGAAGAGCACCGGGTTATTATCTGGCCATGCCTTATATTTTCCGGGAGGAAACGAAAACGAAGTTTGAAAGGGATTATGATTATCAGGAAGCACTTCGTGATTATGACGCGTCCTGATCCGCAACCTGGAGAGCCTAAAGTGGCTTCAGGACCGGGAATATAAAAAGCCGGTCCGTTCCGATTACAATCTATATGCATGCAACAGACGAAGCAGAGACTTTTTAATAGGAGAGGGACTGGAAGCGGTGACAGCTTCGGTGGAACTGAATTTTAAAGAGCTTCGGGAGCTGGGGATCGAAGGGCAGACTCTCATCGCATATGGGTATCAGCCGGTGATGCTGACGGCAAATTGTATAAAGCGGACGACGCAAGGCTGTGAAAAAAAGCCGGGATATCTGTATATCACTGACCGGTACCGGAAAAAAATTTGCTGTGAAAGCCTGCTGTGATTATTGTTATAATATTATATATAATTCAGCGCCGCTTTTTCTTGCTGATCAGGCAGAAAGATCCTGGAACTGAGACCGGGAGAGGTGCGGCTGGACTTTTCGACAGAGAGGCCGGAAGAAGTGATAAAGATGGCCGGCATTTATCAGAGAGCTTTTCTTAACGGGGAAAGAGTCGGCGTCCCGGAGATGGAATTTACCAGGGACATACGAAACGGGGAGTAAAGTAGGTGAAATATTGGTCAATATTATAGTTGAAGTATCTAAATATCTGATGATCATACTGATGACGGTCTATACATATCTGTGCTTCAGTATTTTTGGCTTTTCGGATCCGGACCGGAAACAGAGGCTTCTCCGGAAGCAGAATGTATTAATGTTTGCGATCCAGCTGGTGGCATATATGGTGATGTATCTGCAGACGGAGGATATCCGCATGCTGGGATTTTATCTTATGCAGGTAGTACTGTTTGGGGCTACGATCCTTCTGTATACCAACATCTATCCAAAGGTATCGCGTCTGGTAGTCAATAACATGTGTATGCTGCTCTGCATAGGCATGATCATGCTGACGCGTCTGGATTATGAAAATGCGGTCAAGCAGTATGTGATCGCGGCCGGGGCCATCGCACTCAGCCTGGTGGTGCCGGTGATCATCCGGAAGTTTAAGCTTTTATCGGAATGGCGTACTTTTTATGGAGTGGCCGGCCTGTTTTCGCTGGCGATCGTGGTTGTCATCGGCCAGGTATCCTATGGCGCTATGCTGGGATTTTCCATCGGAGGCATCAGCGTGCAGCCCTCCGAGGTGGTAAAGATTATCTTTGTATTTTTTGTGGCCTCCAGCTTTAAGAAATCACTGGAATTCCGCAATATTGTAATCACTACGGCTGTAGCGGCCTTCCATGTACTGATTCTTGTGATTTCCAGGGATCTGGGAGCGGCGCTGATCATTTTCATCGTATATCTGGCCATGCTGTACGTGGCAACCAGGCAGCCGCTTTATGTACTGGCCGGCCTGGGGGCGGGAAGTGTGGCGTCGGTGGCGGCTTATTATCTATTCAACCATGTCAGGACCCGTGTCATTGTCTGGCGGGATCCGTTTGCGGCTTATGACAACGGCGGGTACCAGGTGGCCCAGTCCCTGTTTGCGATCGGCACCGGAGGCTGGTTTGGAATGGGACTTTTTCAGGGAGAGCCGGATACGATCCCAGTGGCATCGGAGGACTTTATCTTCTCTGCCATTGCGGAAGAGATGGGGATCATTTTTGCACTCTGTCTCATACTGGTCTGCGTCAGTGTCTATATTATGTTTTTGAATATTGCCATGCAGCTGAGGAGCATGTTTTACAAGCTGGTGGCACTGGGGCTTGGAACCTGTTATATCTTCCAGGTATTTCTTACGATCGGCGGAGTGACAAAGTTTATCCCGTCTACCGGCGTGACGCTTCCGCTGGTCAGCTACGGCGGAAGTTCACTTGTCAGTACACTGATTATGTTTGCGATCATTCAGGGACTTTATATTTTAAGAGAGGACGAGGAAGAGACTATTGAAAGAAAGAAGAAGGAAAGGCTACGAGCAAAGAGAAGCGGACAGGAAGCTAAGGCGAGAGCAGGAAATGCGGGCAATGTCCCGGAAAGACCGAAAAGAAGCGGCAGAAGGGACAAGAGAAAGGCCAAAGAAAAGCGCGAAAGGAACAAAGAATTCGCTAGGGTCACTTATTTTTTCGTGGCTCTGTTTCTAGTGATGATGGGATATATTGTATATTTCCAGGTAGTACAGAGTCGGGATATCATAAGGAGCTCTTTATAATGCAAGACAGGATTCTTATGCGGACCGGGTGGTCCGGGGCGATATTGTAGACCGGAACGGGAATGTGCTGGCTCATTCAGAGGTACAGGCGGACGGCAGCGAGGTGCGGGAGTATCCCTACGGCAGTCTTTTTTGCGCACGTGGTAGGATACAGCGATCAGGGTAAAGCAGGGCTGGAGTCGGAGATGAATTTTGAGCTTCTGACTTCCAATGCGTTTTTCCTGGAAAAGCTAAGGAATGAGTTCCAGGATCAGAAAAATACGGGGGATACAGTGGTAACCACACTGGATGTGGAACTTCAGCAGGCGGCTTCTGACGCACTGGGCGGCAATAAGGGGGCCGTGGTCGTGATGGAGCCGGATACGGGGAAGATTCTGGCTATGGTGTCGAAACCGGATTTGATCCGGGAGCTGTCTCTGCGAACTGGGAGGCGCTCAATTCAGATCCGGACAGTGCGCTTTTGAACCGGGCGACTCAGGGACAGTATGCGCCGGGATCTGCGTTTAAGCTGGTGACGGCTTTAGAGTATATGCGGGAAAATCCGTCTTATGACAGTTACAGCTATACCTGTACCGGTGCGATTGAACAGGACGGCACCACGATCCGGTGCTATAACGGACATGTACATGGCACGGTGAACTTCCGGGACAGTTTGGCTTATTCCTGCAATGCTTCTTTCTGTAATATTGGTCTGTCTCTTGACATCAGCAGTTTCCGGAATACGGCAGAGGATCTTCTCTTCAATTCCAGTCTGCCGTCAGTACTGCCATACAGCAAGAGCAGTTTTGCGTTGGATGAGTCGGGAAGCACCGCAGACGGATGATGACTGCATGGGGCAGGGGGAAACCCAGGTAAGCCCTTACCATATGGCGCTGATCACCAGTGCGATTGCTAACGGCGGTGTGCTGATGGAACCATATCTTGTGGATTCCGTTACAAATTATACCGGGACAGAGATTGATAAAAATACGCCGGAAGAATTTCAGACTCTGATGACGTCTCAGGAAGCGGCGGCGCTGAAGGATTATATGACAAGCGTGGTACAGTACGGAACCGCATCCGCTCTTTCCGGCCAGTCCTATACGGCTGCCGGGAAAACCGGAACGGCGGAGTACAGCTCGGATAAGGAAAAAGATCACTCCTGGTTTGTCGGGATGAGCAATGTGGATAATCCGGATCTGGTCATCAGTGTGATTATTGAGAGTGCTGATGGAGCTGCCAGGGCGGTGGATGTGGCAAAGCAGGTGTTTGATTCTTATTATTATTAGAGGAGCGGGAGGATATGCGGTATTACAGATATCTTTATCTTTCAGAAGGACTGAAAAAGAAGAAAGACCGGATCATTGCAAAGCTGGAAAAAAAGAAGTTTCAGATGGATATCTATCTGATCACGCTGTCATGTAATGGAAATAACCAGCTGGAGATCTGGAATAGTGTACTGTTTCTTCAGCCTTCTTTTCCGCAGACGGAACATTTTGTGGTGGGAATTACAAAAGGTTATGAAGAAGCGTTGGAATTAGTGGAACAAATCACAAAGGAAGTGTATAATGAGACAAAGGGAGCAGATATCCGTTCCTACATAATAAATAAAGAACAGGAAAAGTAAGATGCTGCATATTCTATTGTTAGTCTTAAAGATTATCGGGATTATAATCGCAGTGATACTGGGGATACTGGTATTGCTGGTATGTATTGTTTTGTTTACGCCTGTCTGCTATCAGGGAGAGGCGGCGTGCGACGGCACGGTCAAAGGCATACGGGCGAAAGCGAAGATTACATGGCTTTTGCACCTGCTTTCGTTTTCTGCAGTCTACGAGGAGCAGGAATTCAGATGGAAGCTTCGTGTGGCGTGGAAACACATGAATCAGGAAAATAGTATAGAAGAGAGGGTGGGACACGGATGAAAAAGATAAGAGGGATGAAAAAGATCAGAGAGCTCCAAAAACTCAAGAAGCTTCAAAAGCCAGGAGGGCTGAGGAGCCTCCGAAAAATGAAACTATCAGGCTGGAAGAAAAGAAAGAAGCAGCTGAAAAGATGGAGAAAGCTGTGGAAAAGTCTGAAAAAGAGCCTGAAAAAGCTGAAAAACAATCCGAAATACCGGGGAAGATTAAGAAGAGCGTCCAAAGAAGCGAAGAGATTCTGGAAGACAAGCCGTCGATCTTTGAAAAAGTAGCTGACAGGATCCGGAGATTTTATCAGAAGATCAAATATACATTTCAGAGGTTGTGTGGTAAAATAAAGACATTGTCAGAGAAAAAGGACAAGATCCAGAGCTTCCTTACCGACAAGGTGCACAAGGCGGCGTTTCAGAAGGTGAAAAAGGAGGTTCTGCGCCTGTTTGCAAAGCTCCGCCCGAAAAGGTTTTCCGGACGGGTGCATTATGGATTTGAAGATCCCTACCGAACAGGACAGGTTCTGGCGGGGGCAGCTCTTTTCTATCCGTGGACAGGGGAGCGCTTGCAATAGAGCCGGATTTTGAGAAGCGTGTTCTGGAGGGGGATCTTTACATCAAAGGAAAGATCAGGCTGATCCACATAGTCCTGCTTCTCTTGCGGCTGATCTGGGCTAAGGATGTGCGGACAACTTATCGTCATATCAGAAGTTTTGAATTATAGAGGAGGATTTGAAGATGGCAGACAATAATTTTAAAGGAACAGTGGAGGCCTTGTTTCATTGGAATGGATGGTGTGGTCTCTTCCAAAACGGTGGTAGGAGAAGCGATCCATATCAATGATACGATCATTCTTCCTCTGGTGGACGTTTCTTTTGCGGTAGGTGCAGGTGCGTTTAATGCAGAGAAGAAGGAGCGGGGAGCAGGAGGCATTGGAGGCAAGATGACACCCTGTGCGGTTCTGGTGATCCAGAATGGGCACACCAGGCTTGTCAATATTAAAAATCAGGATACGATCACCAAGATCCTGGATATGGTGCCGGATGTGATCGATAAGTTTACCGGAGACAAGGATGAGAAAATGACGGAAGAAGATGTGATGGATATCCTGGATGACGCCGACATATAATGTAAAAAATGCCGGGGGCATGGAAATGAAGCGTGTCATAGGATTTGCGCTGTTCTGGGTGGCGGTGGGGATTATTCTCGCCCTGGTGCTGCCGAATACATTTGTGGAAGTGTTATGTATTCTACTGTGCGTGCTTGCGGGTTATAACCTGTTTTTTGCTGAATGAAAAAGAATGTTTCGGTTAATTTAAAAATAGTACTTGCTTTTGCAGGTCATATCTGTTAGAATACTATTGTTGTGAGTCTGGAGAACAGATGATTACGGAGCGTTAGGAGGTGCAGTCATGGCTAAATGTGCTATTTGTGAAAAGGGTGCTCACTTTGGAAACAATGTCAGCCACTCTCATAGAAAAACACCAAAGATGTGGAAATCAAATGTAAAATCAGTTCGTGTAAAGACGGAGAACGGTGGTACAAAGAAGATGTATGTATGTACTTCTTGCCTGAAATCCGGAAAAGTAGAGCGTGCTTAGTTTAACGGAATAAAATCCAGGTTCTTTAAGGGCCTGGATTTTTTTGACGTGAACGGGCCTCTTTTCAAGGGATCTGTATTGTAAAACCAGGGGAAAAAGAGTATAATAACTTAAATTATGTTTTGTGTGTATAGACATAGAAAACGGAGGTTTGAAATATGAAAGGATGCATGAGTACGGATTTGGGTATCATAACAGTTGACCAGGAAGTGATCGCAAAATATGCGGGAACTGTAGCGGTAGTAATGTTTTGGCCATCGTCGGGATGGCTGCTGTTAATATGAAGGACGGGCTGGTCCATCTCCTGAAAAGGAGAGTCTGACAAAGGGAATCCAGGTTGGAATATCAGACGAAAATCATATCACCATCG
>ENA-OPZM01000780-OPZM01000780.1-human-gut-metagenome-genome-assembly--contig:-NODE-780-length-12797-cov-1.475296_pt1 | contig 12797 bp, 18 predicted proteins | sample MGYA00242478_ERZ504493 | MGnify/ENA primary metagenome ERZ504493 (study PRJEB26092, sample SAMD00036227) | human gut metagenome | host: Homo sapiens | study: EMG produced TPA metagenomics assembly of...
GCAAAAAGATCATGGACCGTCTGATCTGCGGAGACGTGGGGTACGGAAAGACGGAGATCGCTATCCGTGCGGCTTTTAAGGCGGTGCAGGAGGATAAGCAGGTGGTTTACCTGGTACCTACGACCATTCTTGCCCAGCAGCATTACAATACCTTTGTACAGCGAATGAAGGATTTCCCCGTGCGGATTGATCTGATGTGTCGTTTCCGGACGCCGGCCCAGCAGAAAAAGACCGGCGGCTGATACAAAAAGAGGACTGGTGGATATCGTCATCGGTACCCATCGGGTACTGAGCGATGATATGAAATTTAAGGATCTGGGGCTCCTGATCATTGACGAAGAGCAGCGGTTCGGGGTGCAGCATAAGGAAAAGATCAAAAAACTGAAGGAAAATGTGGATGTACTGACGTTGACGGCTACTCCTATTCCGAGAACGCTTCATATGAGCCTGATCGGAATCCGTGATATGAGTGTGCTGGAGGAAGCGCCGGAGGAAAGAATGCCGATCCAGACCTATGTGATGGAATATAATGATGAGATGGTAAGAGAGGCTATTGAGCGTGAGATTTCCCGTCAGGGACAGGTGTACTATGTATACAATAGAGTGGAGGATATCGCAGAGGTTACGGCCCATATCCAGAAGCTGGTGCCGGAAGTGACAGTAGCCTATGCGCATGGACAGATGAAGGAGCATCAGCTGGAGCGGATCATGTATGAATTTATCAGCGGAGAGATTGATGTACTGGTATCTACCACTATCATTGAGACCGGGCTTGATATTTCAAATGTCAATACCATGATCATCCATGATGCGGACCGGCTGGGGCTCTCCCAGCTCTATCAGTTGCGGGGGCGTGTTGGCAGATCTAACCGCATGGCCTATGCATTTTTGCTTTACAGGCGGGATAAGATGCTCAAAGAAGTGGCGGAGAAACGGCTGGCGGCTATCCGGAATTTACAGATCTTGGCTCCGGGTTTAAGATCGCTATGCGGGATCTGGAGATCCGGGGAGCCGGAAATCTTCTGGGAGCAGAGCAGCACGGGCATATGGAGGCCGTGGGCTATGATCTTTACTGTAAGATGCTGAATGAAGCGGTGCGACTCCTGAAAGGGGAGATTAAAGAAGAGGATTTCACGACCACTATGGATCTTAATGTGGATGCCTTTATTCCGGATAGCTATATTCCGAATGAATATCAGAAGCTGGATGTCTATAAGCGGATTGCCGCTATCGAAAACGAGGAAGAGATGGAAGATATGACAGAGGAGCTGTTAGACCGTTTTGGGGATATCCCGAAGAAAGTGGAGAAGCTTCTTAAAGTGGCGGCCCTAAAGACAATGGCGCATGCAGCATATGTGACCAGCGTAGAGCAAAAAGGGAGCCCGGGTTTGTCTTTACGATGTATGAAAGGGCAAAGGGGTGGCGCCTCAGAGGATTCCTGAGCTGATCGAATCCTTCCATGGAGACTTAAGCATCCGTACAGATACGCAGGCGCCCTGCTTTTTCTACGAGAAGAAGGGCAGAAACAGGAAGGGAGAAACGGAGGATCCGCTGGAGATTGTGAAAAATGTATTAATTGGACTTAAGGGATTGATAGAAGCTTAAAAAAAGGCTATAATATAACAGTTAACGGTGCAAAAGGAGGATATAGGAAGCAATGAAAAGAAAAGCAGGAATCTATGCGCTGGCGGGGCTTCTTGCGGCATCAGCCTGACAGGCTGCAGCTCTTCCATCGACGAAAATGATGTGGCTGTCACGGTAGGAGATACCGAGATTACCGGTGCTGAAGCCAATTTTTATGCCAGATATACCCAGGCGCAGTATGAGACTATTATGCGGGATATATGGGAGACGATATGTGGAACTCCGAAGCAGAAGAGGGACAGAGCTATGAGGAGTTTGTTAAGGATTCCATCCTGGACCAGCTGGAGGATATGGTACTCCTGGAGCAGCACATGGACGAGTATGATATTTCTTTATCCGATGCAGAAAAACAGGCCATACAGGAAGCGGCAGACCAGTTTGACGAGACCAATGGACTGGATGCGAAAGAGAAGGTATCCGGGGATGTGGATACTGTGGAGCGGATCATGACGCTGATGTCTATCCAGGAAAAGATGATGGATGCTATCCAGGCAGGAGTTGATACAGAGGTATCAGATGAAGAAGCAGCACAGAAGAGTATGCAGTATGTCTTTTTCTCATCCCAGACCACAGATTCCGCAGAAGGCACAGATGCGTCCGAAGAAGACGCGGAAACCGAAGACATGCAGGAGATTGTGGCGGAGACAGCTAAGGCCCAGGCAGAGTCTTTTGCAGAGACAGTAAAAGGCCAGGCGGATTTTGCGGCCTATGCATCCGAGCAGGGGCTGGAAGCGTCAACAGCTACCTTTGATGCCGAATCCCAAAGCCCGGCTCCGGAGGTGGTAGAAGCGGCGGACAAGCTGCAGGCAGGAGAAACTACCGGAGTGATCGAGACAGATACCGGCTATTATGTGGCAAGGGTGACAAGCCTTTTTGATCAGGAAGCTACTGATACAGAAAAGCAGAATATCATCGCCCAGAGACAGACGGATCTTTACAATGAAACTTGTGACGGTTGGAAGGAAGAGACGGATATAAAGGTTAACAACAGGGTGTGGGACAAGATAGATTTCCAGACATTGAGCGTAACCTATGTACAGGATGAAACTGAGGACTATGCTAATGAGGTACAGACAGACGACGTGGCAGAGCAGGAAGAAGAAGCATCCGAGTAACAGATTCAAAATGTGTTAGAAGCAGGGAGAGCCCTTGGGTTCTCCCTGCTTTTGTGGTATGCAAAAAAATATCAGATATCCTTATAAAATCCTTATAACCCTCCTCTATACTCCTTAATGCAGAGAGGCAAGAGTCTTTCTGATAAAGGAGGAAAATAAATATGCGAGACATGATATTAGAAACAAAGGCGGTGAGCAAGACCTTCCAGAAACAGCAGGGACCGGTGCTTTCAAAGGTGTCCCTTTGCATACCCAAAGGGAGCGTATATGGCCTTCTGGGGCCCAACGGGGCAGGAAAATCCACACTTCTGAAGATTATATCAGGAATGCTGAGGCCGGATCAGGGAACAGTCTGGTATAAGGGAAAAGCCTGGAACCGGGAGTGCCTGCGGAATATGGGAGTTTTGATCGAAAGTCCGCCGATTTACAGTCATCTGACTGCCAGGGAGAACCTGCTGGTGCGGACTACGGCCCTTGGCTTCCGAAAGCAAGGATAGAAGAAGCATTGGAGATCGCAGGACTTCCGGATACGGGAAAAAAGAAGGCGGGCCAGTTTTCGATGGGAATGAAGCAGAGGCTGGGAATCGCCGCTGCCTGGTAGGCAGGCCGGATTTCCTGATCCTGGACGAACCCACCAATGGGCTGGATCCCTTTGGGATCCAGGAGCTCAGGAACCTGATCAAGAGCTTTCCGGAGCATGGGATCACGGTGCTGGTTTCCAGTCATATTTTGAGTGAGGTGGAACAGATGGCAGATCATATCGGGATTCTGACAGACGGCATTCTCGGATATCAGGGAGGGATGCCGGAAAAAGGGCATCTGGAAGAACTGTTCAGTAAGGTGGCGGAGAAAAACAGGAAAGGAGGAGTAAAGGCATGATGCAGGAAAGCTTGAGGCTCTGGCGGGCTGAAAATCTGAAAGAACGGCACAGTATTGGAGGAAAGCTCTGGATCCTGATGCCCGTGCTGACATTCCTTCTGGCGTATGGGATCTCCCAGCAGAATGGAGTCAGCTCTGCTTATAACTGGTGGTATACAACAATGCTTCCGGGGATGACGGCTCTGGCGGCATGTCTGCACGGAGAAAAGGATAAAAGCTTTCGGAGCGGGCGGCGCTTTGCCTTCCGGCGGCTCCGAAAAAGCTGTGGGACGCGAAAGTGGCAGTTTGCATGAAACAGTTGTGCTTGCAAATGTTCTGGGAGGGGGACTCAATCTGATTCTGGGAAACTATCTGATCCCGAGGTTCTGGATTTCCCAGTCGCTGGAGCTGGGAGTTTTTGAGACCATACAGGCGGCTGCAGTCATGACGGTGACAGTGCTCTGGCAGGTTCCGTTCTGTCTCCTTTTGTATTACAGGTGGGGCATACTCCTGGCGCTGATCGTGAATATGGTCATGAATATAGCCGGAGTCGTGATGGCGCCGGGACCGTTCTGGATCCTGAATCCCTGGGCGGCGCCGTCCCGTCTGATGACAGGAGTGATCGGAGTATTGCCCAACGGTCTTCTGGCAATCCCGGGAAGTGTTACGTATACACCGGGGATTGAGGCAGCGGGGCAATCCTTCCGGGAGTGGTTGTCACGGCTCTGTGGCTTGTCCTGTGCTGGGCCGTATCAAGGATCTGGTATGTAAGAAAGGGGGCACAGGCTGTATGAGAGGATTCGGACGTTTGCTTTATAGTGAGATTAAGAGGCTGAGGCATACATCCCTTTTATATCTCCATATAGCTGTCCCCGCCGCCGGGACGGCAGCATTTCTTTGGTATTACAGTCTTGCCGGCTGGGAGAGCCGCTCTGAGGTCCTGGTCTATTTCCAGACGGTGGCCTGTGTGTGGCCCTTCTTTTGCGGCATGGTATGCGGGCTTTCCGCGGAGATGGAGGAAGCTTTAGGATATCAGAATTTTTTCCTTCTGCCAGGCAGAAGATTTCATGCGCTGCTTGCGAAATGGATCGTGCTGCTGGGGCTTGGGCTGCTGGCCGGTCTTGCTGCTCTCATGGGATTTTCTCTTGTTTACCGCTGCTTTCCGGATGGAAATGCATATGGGCTCTGGACCTGTCTTTCCAGTGCTGCTTTGATCTTCCTGGGGCAGGTGACTGTGTATCTGATCCATCTGGCATTGTCCTTTGCCGCCGGAAAAGGCGTGTCCATATGCTTTGGAATTGCAGGGACACTGCTTTCTTTTCTGTTCCTGACTGGCCTGGGAGACGGGAAATGGATGTTTTTTCCCTGGGCCTGGGGTGGAAGATTTTCCACTTATCTGTTACTATATATGGCGGAAAAGGACAGGGGGCTGAAGCTTTCAGAAACAATCTGGAAGGAGGCCGGTGTCTGCTTTGCAATTGCGATATGTATAATCTTACTGGCGTTTGTGTGGTTTTATAAATATGAAGGCAGGAGGAGTCAGGAAGAATGAGAGCTAGAGTGCTTGCAGTAGATGATGAAGAAGGGATTTTAAAGATTATAAGAGCGGCGCTGGAAAGAAGCGGGATGGAAGTAGATACGGTATCGGATCCGCTTCGGCTTCTTGAAGCGGGATTTCCGATCGCACAGTACGACCTGGTGATGCTGGATGTGATGATGCCGGGAATGGATGGATTTGAACTTCTTGAAAGGCTGCGGGACCAGACGGACTGTCCGGTACTGTTCCTGACGGCAAAAACGGCAGAGGAGGATGTGATGAAGGGCCTGGGGCTTGGGGCTGATGATTATATCCGAAAGCCGTTTGGGATCGGCGAACTCAGGTGCCGGGCAGAGGCACATATCCGCCGGGAAAAACGGGAAAAGAAATATGCGGCCGTTGTAGGAGAGGTACGCCTTTTTTGCAGGAGAAAAGGATAGAGGCAAAAGGAAGGAAACTTTCTCTGACGGCGGGGGAATATGAAATCTGTGAATTCCTGGCGCTGCACCGGGGACAGGTGTTTTCGAGAGAGCAGATCTATGAGCATGTGTTTGGATATGATGGCAGGAGCGACGATTCTGCCATCACAGAGCATATAAAAAACATCCGCAAAGTTCCGGGAGGCGGACCTGGAGCCGATTGAAACAGTATGGGGGATTGGATATAAATGGAAGGCGTGAAAAAGAAAAGAGAAAGAAAAAATAAGCCTGTATCTGGTGTTTATCCGTTATCTCTTCCGATTCTGCGCCTGGATGGTGATTCTGGCAGCAGGTCTTGTGCTTTTATATCTGCTCCTGGCCGGCACGGGAGCCATCCGTGCGGCGGACTATGAGCAGGCGAGCATCGAGGAAAATGCAGAAGAAATCCGAAGCAGCGCGGGCGGAGAGGAGACGCTGATCCCGGACAGCTGCAGCTTTGGTGTGTTCGGCCCCGGGGGAGAGCTTCTACGGGGGACATTTGACAAAGAAGAGGCAGGACGTATCTGGGAAAGCTGGGAGCAGGGAGACAGAGGAAGGGGATATAACACCTTTTACCGCGGGATTGAAAAGGAGAACGGGGACCTGGTCCTGATCCAGTATCAGCTGATCCCCAAGTTTGAAAATCCACTGCTCAGGCGGCTGATCCCCAATCTGGAATTTCTGATGCTGACGGTGTTCCTGATCCTGTTCGCAGCCGGAGTCTGGCTGAATGCCCGGCATTTTTGGCCGCTTTACTGAAAGACGGCTGGACGTGTTAGAAGAGACGGCGGATAAGGTGACCAGGAAGGATTTGGATTTCGGGCGCGGATATTCGGATATCAAGGAGATCGATCAGGTACTGGCGTTCTTTGTTCCTTATGAAGGAGCCCTGCAAAGTTCTCTGAAAGAGCAGTGGGAGGCGCAGCGCAGGAAGCAGGAACAGATCGCCGCACTGGCCCATGATATCAAGACTCCCTTAACCATTATCCGCGGAAATGCGGAATTGATCCAGGAGACGGATCAGCTGGAGGAGATCCGAAGCTGGGACCTGGAGATCCTGGAGCGGACGGCAGACATGGAACAGTATCTTATCTCTCTTAAGGAAGCGCTGCAGCAGAGCGGGGAAGCTTCGGAAGAAGCCGGGGAATTTGAAACTGGCAGTTCCTGAACGGGATCCGGGAAATGGCAGAAGCTCTCGGAAGAGGGAAAAAACTGAAGATAGAGTCCAGGTTTGAGATGCCGGAAACAGTGATACGGGGAAGAAAGGGAATCCGGGAGGAGCTGGAGCGGGCGGTCTTGAATGTGATATCCAATGGAGCGGACTATTGCCTGATGAAGGGACGCTTGTGATCCGGGCAGAGGAGGAAAGGCAGCAGGAATCCTGCTTCTTAAAGATCACGGTCACAGACAGCGGTCCGGGATTCACAGAAGAGGCGCTGCTCCATGGGACGGAACAGTTTTACCAGGCGGACAAGAGCCGGAAAGGGACCGCACACTATGGAATGGGGCTTTATATTACATCTACGCTGCTTCAGAAACACGGGGGACGGCTGGAGCTTGGAAACTCCAAAGATGCTGGAGGAATGGTAGTCATCCATTTTCCGATGACGGCATAAAGAAAGGTGGCCAGATCATTTGGCCACCTTAAAATTAGAGTTTCAGGTTTTTAAAGAGATCTCCCAGGTTTGTCCCGATATTTTCTGATTTCGGGATCTCAACCTTTTTCTACCGGAGCTTCTTCACGCTCTTCCAGGGCTTTCATGCTGAGGCTGATCTTGCCATCCTTGATGCCGATGATCTTTACTTTCACCTCGTCCCCGACATTCAGCACATCTTTCGGAGATTTTACCCGTTTCTGGCTGATCTGTGAAACGTGTACCAGGCCGGACAGACCGTCTCCAGACGGACAAAGGCTCCGTAATTCTGCAGAGATTCTACGGTTCCTGTCATGACAGTGCCGATCTGGATATTTGCGATTTTTTCTTCCATCGCTTTTTTCTCTTTTTCCTTCAGGATCTCACGGGCGGACAGCACCAGACGGTTTTCTGCCTCGTCTGCTTCGATGACCCGGACTTCAATATCTTTCAGAAGATAGGTCTCCAGATCCTCAATATAGGAAAGGGAAAGCTTGGATGCTGGAATAAAGCCACGCAGTCCTTCTACCATAGCAATGGCGCCGCCATTGACGATTCCTTCTACCTTGACCGGAAGGATGGTTTTGTTTTCCATGTATGACTGTACAACGTTCCAGGGATTAGCATCATCAAAATGCTCCTCCAGGTCAGCCATTGTTGTTTCTTCCTGTAATAATTCTTCGCTCATAGTCTTAAAGTTCCTTTCTCAGAGTAGTTTTTGTATCCATATTTACATATTTCTTTCAGTATAGCATAATTTTCCGGACTTGTTCAAAGAAAAATGAATTCTTTATCTAAATTTATGGTTGACGAAAGGAAGAAAAGATGGCAAGCTTAAATTTAGGGTCATCTTTTATGGCAGATGTCGAGTGAGGTGTAAGAATTTATGGGAAAGAAATCAGGAAAAGTATATGTGGTAGGGCATAAGAATCCGGATACAGATTCCATCTGTTCTGCAATCGCATATGCTCATTTGAAAAAAGAAATTACAGGAGAAGAGTATGTTCCCAGAAGAGCCGGGCTTATCAATGAAGAAACAGCCTACGTCCTTCAGCGGTTCGGTGTGGACGCACCGCCTCTTCTGCAGAATGTCAAACTCCAGGTGAAGGATATCGATATCCACAAGATCGACGGTGTGGATCCGCAGATGTCTATTAAAGATACCTGGCAGAAAATGAAAGAAAATAATATCAAAACAATTCCTGTTCTGAAGGATGAAGAGCTGGTTGGAGTGATCTCTACCGGAGATATAGCTACATCCTATATGGACGTATATGACAACCGGGTACTGTCAGCTGCAAAGACTCAGTACCGCAATATTATCAAAACGCTGGACGGTACGCTGGTGACCGGCAACGAGCACGGGCATTTCACCAAAGGAAAAGTGGCGATCGGCGCATCCAATCCGGATCTGATGGAACAGTTTATCGAGAAAGACGATCTGGTCATCCTGGGAAACCGGTATGAGTCTCAGGCCTGTGCGGTGGATATCGACGCCAGCTGCCTGGTGGTATGCCAGAATGCGGAAGTGCCGGATGAGCTGATTAAAAAGGCGGAGGAGCAGAGTATTGTCATCATCCGCACGCCGCATGATACATTTACGGCGGCAAGGCTGATCAACCAGAGTATCCCGGTGAAATATTTTATGACAAAGACACCGCTGACCAGCTTCCAGCTCAATGATTATGTGGATGATATCAAGGAAGTCATGACGAAAAAGAAGTTCCGTGATTTCCCGATCCTGGACCGGCACGGACGGTTCCGCGGCTTTATTTCCAGGCGGCGATTCCTGGATGTAAGTAAGAAAAAGGTCATCCTGGTAGACCACAATGAGAAATCCCAGGCCGTAGACGGTATCGAGGAGGCGGAGATCGTGGAGATCATCGACCATCACCGGCTGGGAAATATTGAGACGGTAGGACCTGTATTTTTCCGGAATCAGCCGGTGGGCTGTACAGCGACGATCGTGTATCAGATGTATCAGGAGGCCGGGGTTAAGATCAGCCGGACGATTGCCGGACTTTTGTGCTCCGCGATCATTTCGGATACATTGTTGTTCCGTTCGCCTACATGTACGGCAGTGGATGAAAAGACGGCCAAAAAGCTTGCGAAGATCGCAGAGGTCGATCTGGAACAGCTGGCCAGTGAGATGTTCCGGGCAGGAAGCAATCTGCAGGGCAAGAGTGCGGAAGAAATCTGCTTCCAGGACTTTAAGCAGTTTACGGTCAACGATATGGTATTCGGCGTAGGACAGATCAATTCGATGAATAAGGAAGAGCTGGATGAGATCCGGCAGACCCTGGATCCTCATCTTCCAAAGGTATTGAAGGACCACAATCTGCAGATGATCTTCTTCATGCTGACAGATATCCTGGAAGAGTCCACAGAACTTCTGTGCTGTGGAGCCGGGGCAAAGGAAAAGGTGCTGGAGGCCTTTGATCTCAGGAGGATACAGACCGGATCATTCTGAAAGGCGTGGTATCCAGGAAGAAGCAGCTGATCCCTACGCTTGTGAGCACAATGCAGCAGTAGGAGATGACAGGAAAGAAAGGATAATATACTATGGGAAGACAAGTGTGGAAGCCGGGGAATATGCTGTATCCGCTTCCGGCGGTGATGGTGAGCGCCGCTGACAAGGCAGGCAGTGCAAATATACTGACGGTGGCCTGGACAGGCACCATCTGTACAGATCCGGCGATGCTTTATATTTCCGTGCGCCCGGAGCGCTATCCTACGGAATGATCCGGGAGACCGGAGAATTTGTCGTGAATCTTACGACAGAGGAGCTTGCAAAGGCCACGGACTGGTGCGGTGTAAAATCTGGAAGAGATGTGGATAAGTGGAAGGAAATGGGGCTGACAAAGGGGAAAGCGAGTACCTTCTTATGCGCCGGTGATCCTGGAAAGCCCGGTGAACATCGAGTGTAAGGTGACAGAGGTCAAAGAACTGGGAAGCCATCACATGTTTCTTGCCAGGGTAACGGTGTTCAGGTCGATGAGAAATATATGAAGAAAAATGGAAAATTTGAGCTGAACCATACCGGGCTTCTGGCTTATTCCCATGGAGAATATCTGGGACTGGGCAAAAGCCTGGGAAGATTCGGATGGAGTGTTAAGAAAAGATAGCTTCTGAAAAACTGCGGATGTTCCGCAGTTTTTCTTGGCATACAGGAATGGAGAAGACTTATGGTACATGAATTTTCAAGGACGGAGCTCCTGATCGGAGAAGAGGCGCTTGGGAAGCTTCGAAGAACAACGGTCCTGGTGCTTGGAGTGGGGGGCGTAGGCTCCCACTGCATCGAGGCCCTGGCAAGGAGCGGCGTGGGAAGACTGATCCTGGTGGATAATGATAAGGTGTCTCTTACTAATATCAACCGTCAGTCCATCGCATATCACAGTACGGTGGGAAGGTATAAGACTGAAATCATGAAAGAAAGGATCCATGATATCTGTCCGGAGACAGAAGTCCTTACTTACGAAACCTTTGTGCTGCCGGAAAATATCGAAGAAATTTTAAGATCCGTCCGGATATATCATCGATGCCATCGATACGGTGACAGCGAAGCTTGCCGTGATCGAGAAGGCAAAGAAAGAAGAGATCCCGCTGATCAGCTGCATGGGTACCGGCAATAAACTGCATCCGGAACTGTTTGAGATCGCGGATATCAGCAGTACATCCGTTTGCCCGCTCTGCAAGGTAATGAGAAAAGAGCTGAAGGCAAGAGGGATCCATGGGGTGAAAGTGTTATATTCAAAAGAGCAGCCTGTGGATGTATCCGGAAAAGAGACAGGAGAAGAAAAAGGGAGCAAAAGGTCGCTGCCCGGGAGTATTTCTTTTACGCCGCCGGTGGCAGGGCTTCTGATCGCCGGAGAGGCAGTCCGGGAAATCATTGGATGAGAAGGAAGATAGGAAGCAATGGATTTATTTGATTATATGCGGGAACAAAACCAGGAAAAGGAATCGCCGCTTGCGTCCAGACTAAGGCCCACGACTCTGGATGAAGTGGTGGGGCAGCAGCATATCATCGGGAAGGATAAGCTGCTGTACCGGGCGATCAAGGCAGACAAGCTAAGCTCTGTTATTTTCTATGGGCCGCCGGGAACCGGGAAGACGACGCTTGCAAAGGTCATTGCCCATACCACCAGTGCGGAGTTTACCCAGATCAACGCTACGGTAGCGGGGAAAAAGGATATGGAAGAGGTAGTAAAGAAAGCCCAGGATCTGCAGGGGATGTACCAGAAAAGGACGATTCTTTTTATAGATGAGATCCACCGGTTCAATAAAGGGCAGCAGGATTATCTTCTGCCGTTTGTAGAGGACGGGACCATCATTCTGATCGGCGCTACTACAGAAAATCCATACTTTGAGGTGAACAGTGCGCTGATCTCCCGGTCAGTCATCTTTGAACTTCATCCCCTGGAGCCGGAGGATATCAAAACCTTGATACGCCGGGCGGTTTATGATGTGGAAAAGGGTATGGGAAGCTATCAGGCGGTGATCGAGGACGACGCGCTGGATTTCCTGGCAGACATTTGCGGCGGAGATGCAAGAAGCGCTTTAAATGCAGTGGAGCTGGGGATCCTGACGACGGAGCGAAGCGCAGACGGAAAGATCCATCTGACTCTTTCTGTGGCCAGTGAATGTATCCAGAAGCGGGTGGTACGCTACGATAAGACCGGGGATAATCACTACGACACGATTTCTGCCTTTATTAAAAGTATGCGGGGATCCGATCCGGATGCGGCGGTCTACTACCTGGCCAAAATGCTTTATGCCGGGGAGGATATCAAGTTCATCGCCCGCAGGATCATGATATGTGCGTCAGAGGATGTGGGAAATGCAGACCCTATGGCTCTTAACGTGGCGGTTTCAGCGGCTCAGGCAGTGGAGAGGATCGGTATGCCGGAGGCCAGATCATCCTTTCGCAGGCAGTGACCTATGTAGCCACAGCGCCTAAGAGCAATTCTGCAACAAATGCGATCTTTTCAGCGATGGAAAGCGTGAGATCTAAGAAAAACGACGGTGCCTTCCCATCTTCAGGATGCGCATTATAAGGGCGCCGGAAAGCTGGGGCACGGCATCGGCTACCGGTATGCCCACGATTATCCTCATCATTATGTAGAGCAGCAGTACCTGCCGGATGAGATCCTGGGTGCGAAGTTCTATGAACCCGGCGAGAACGGATATGAAAAGAAGATCGGGGAATGGATGAAATTTTAAGGGCGAATAGTCGCCCCTTAAATGTTATGCATTTGATTCCAGAATAGTTCCATCGATTTTTACTGTCACCACCTGCCAGGGGATAAATTTTCCACTGGCCTTTAAAGCTTGGGTGGCGGCATGCTGGATCCCGCCGCAGCAGGGAACCTCCATGCGGACGATGGTCAGGCTTTTGATGTCGTTTCCCCGGATGATCTCCGTCAGTTTTTCTGTATAGTCCACCGGATCCAGCTTCGGACATCCGATCAAGGTGATATGGTTCCGGATAAAACGCTGGTGAAAACCGGCATAAGCATAGGCAGTGCAGTCGCTGCGATCAGAAGATGGCGCC
>ENA-OPZM01000782-OPZM01000782.1-human-gut-metagenome-genome-assembly--contig:-NODE-782-length-12795-cov-2.137749_pt1 | contig 12795 bp, 19 predicted proteins | sample MGYA00242478_ERZ504493 | MGnify/ENA primary metagenome ERZ504493 (study PRJEB26092, sample SAMD00036227) | human gut metagenome | host: Homo sapiens | study: EMG produced TPA metagenomics assembly of...
CAAAAAGGGAAGCTTATGTTAAAGTAATATCAGTAACAGTTACTAATATTAAAAATAAAAAACTGTTATAAACCACAAAAATTGGAAATGATAAAATTAAATACACAACAAAAAGAAAAGGAAAGAAAGACTAATGAAAAAATTTGTATGCAGCGTATGTGGATATGTTTATGAAGGTAGCAGAAGCACCGGAAGTCTGTCCGATCTGTAAAGCACCGAAAGAGAAATTTATCGAGCAGGGCGAGGATCTGACCTGGGCAGCAGAGCACGTAGTTGGCGTAGCATCCGATGTTCCGGAAGATATCAAAAAAAGACCTGAGAGCCAATTTCGAGGGCGAGTGCTCTGAGGTTGGTATGTACCTGGCAATGTCCAGAGTAGCATTCCGCGAGGGATATCCGGAAGTAGGTCTGTACTATGAAAAAGCAGCTTACGAAGAAGCAGAGCACGCAGCAAAATTCGCAGAGCTTCTCGCGAAGTCGTAACCGACAGCACCAAGAAAAATCTGCAGATGCGTGTAGAGGCAGAGAACGGAGCAACCGCTGGCAAAACAGATCTTGCAAAACGTGCCAAAGCCCTGAATCTCGATGCAATCCATGACACCGTGCATGAGATGGCAAGAGACGAAGCTAGACACGGAAAAGCATTCGCTGGTCTGCTGGCTAGATATTTCGGTAAATAATCAGGAAACCTTTTTGGGGGGCGGAATAAAATCTGCCCTCCTTTTTCCGTTGTTTACAATTTTTACTTGGGATTGCGAACTTGTTTCGAATTACCTGTTGTTTACAAATGAACATAGAAAGAAAAAGCGAGGTTTTCACCATGGAAAAACAGACAGGCTGTGTCCACATCTACTGTGGGGATGGAAAAGGAAAGACGACTTGTGGTATGGGACTCTGTACGCGTGCGGCAGGGTATGGATACCGTGTTTTGATTTATCAGTTTATGAAAGATAACAGCACGAGCGAGCGGAAGGTGCTCTTACTGTCGCCGAATGTGACGTTTGTGCCGGGGCAGGACAAGATAAAGTTTTCGTTTCTGATGACACCGGAGGAGAAGGCAGAGCAGAAACGGTATTATGAAGAGCAGTTTCAGAAAGTGACAGAAAAAGCAGTTCAGGAAGAATACGATGTACTGTTTCTGGACGAGCTGGTTTATACGATTGGAAGCAAACTGTTTGATGAGCAGCTCCTTCTGGATTTTCTGGATCACAAGCCGGAGAAGCTGGAAGTGATTCTGACAGGGCAGGGACCATCGGAGGCGCTGATTGAGCGGGCGGACTATGTTTCGGAGCTGAAAAAAATCAAGCATCCGTTTGACAAGGGTCTTGCGGCAAGAGATGGAATCGAGCGGTAACGCTGAAAAAACAAGAAAAAAGATACTGTTTTGCGGGGAAGATGATTCCATGCAGAACAGTATCTTTTTCTTGATTTTGCGGGCAATGAACCAAAATCTGTGATGGAACAAGTTTCTGGTGATTGCCGCGATAACCTGAGAAGTATCTGGAAGCCGCTGTAAGACAGAAAATAACGTTATTATTTCGCACCGCGATCCGCAATCATCTTCGTGGATTTCTTCACGCAGTACAGACATGTCGGTGCGATATAGCAGCAGGCGGCGAGCCATGCAGCCTGGTCCGCAAAGCAGATTGCGGTGAAGCCAAACGCACCGACAAATCCCAGGCAGACAATCGTTCGTGCCAGCATCTCCATTACGCCGGAGAAAACGGCTCTTCCCGAGTAGCCAAGTCCCTGCGTTACCATACGGCAGACATTCAAAATACCAAGCATCCAGTAGAAAAATCCGAGGCAGCGCAGATATTTTGCCGAAGCGTTGATTGCTTCAAAAGCAGAGCTGACAATAAAGAGATTTGTCAGCGGCCGTCCGAACAGAATCATGATGACACCCGCAAACGCACCATAGCCGACACCGACAAGCACACCCTGGCGGAGTCCCTGATGGATTCGCTTTGCCTGGCCTGCTCCGAGATTCTGACTGCAGAAGACGGAAGCCGCGGTGCTGATCGCATCAAACGGGCACATCATAAACTGTTTGATTTTCATAGCAGCTGTGAACGCCGAAACATAAACACTGCCAAGTCCATTATTCGCTGACTGCATCACCATACTGCCGATCGCCGTGATCGAAAACTGCAGTCCCGTCGGAATGCCCATTGCGAGGAGTTCCTGCGCGGCATCCTTTCGTAGAATGCGGTTTTCCTTTGTCGGAAGCAGGAGCTTTACCTTACGGGAAATAAAAAACAGACATAAGAGTCCGCTGATCGCCTGGGCGGAAATCGTTGCAATCGCCGCGCCTGCGCATCCCAGATGCAGAATGATAATACAGAACAAATCGAGGAAAATATTCAGGATTGCCGAAAATGCCAGAAACAGAAACGGCGTGCGGCTGTCCCCGACGGCACGCAGGATGCTGGAAAGATAATTGTACAGAATCGAAAACGGAATCCCGAGGAAAATCACAAGCTGATATGCGTAGGCATCCGCGAAGATATCGGATGGAACCGACAGCAGGTGCAGAATCGGTGCACAGAGTAAACTGCAGAGTGTGGTCAGAATGGCCGCAATCAGGACAGCAAGTGCAGCACCATTAAAAATATAATCGCGCATTTTATCAAGCTTTCCGGCGCCGAAATACTTTGCAACCGGAACACTGAATCCCGTGCAGCTTCCCATACAGAAGCCGAGCACCAGAAACTGTACACTGCTGCTTGCACCGACGCTGGCGAGCGCCTCCGGGCCAAGCGTCTGGCCGACGATCGCCGCATCAATGATGTTATACGTCTGCTGCAGCAGATTTCCAATGAGAAGCGGAAAGGCAAACTGAAGCATCAGCTTCATCGGATTTCCCTTCACCATAGATGTTGCCATAAAAAACGCCTCCCCTGCTTAATATGCACGTGAATTATAAACGAGTGCCGTCTTATTCAGGTTCTGGATCATGAAATAGTCGGCAACGAGCTGGCCGATGCCGCCGGTCAGGTAGCCGAGCAGCGTCCACAGAAGAATGGCGGAACCGTTTTCCTCAATCATCACACCGTAGCGGTCGTAGGATTCGCGGTACATGCGGTTCGCCTGTTTGTAACGCCAGTAAACGCCGTAAATTCCACAGGTAACCCAGGACAGAAGCAGCACGATAATGTAGTTTGGGCTGTCTTCGCCGTCACCGTAAAAGATGGTGTTCAGGTCTTCCACATAAACATACCAGAAGTAGATCGAGTAGAGTCCGCAGGTGACAATCGAAAGCAGAAGATAGACCCAGAAACTGCGGTTGTCTTTTACATTCATTTGTAAATACCCCCTTTAATTAAGATAGAACCATTGTAGCACGCGCCCGAGAGAGGGGTCAATAGAAAGGAGCGGGTCGTGGTAATAAATGCGCCAGGCATAAACGGCGAGAAGCAGCACGACAAGCACCGTAATGATCCCCTTTTTAAAACGCCGAAGTCCCGCCGTCTGTTCCGGCCCGAAGAAGAGCCAGACACCTGCGGGTAGCACGGCATAGACAAGCGGATGCATCCGAAACGCCGCCTGAAAATGACCGGAGAGCATTAACAGTACCGCGCGGCTCATTCCGCAGCCCGGGCAGGAAATGCCTATGAAAAAACGGATCGGACAGCCGATGCCTGTGAGGGTGATGAAGGCGACGTAAACGCCGAGGAGCAGGCAGAAGAAAAAGAAATCGCGGCAGCGTTTCCTCAGAAAAGAAAGATACGCGCTGCCGCGGCCGGGATCACGTTTCATGGAGTTTGGTGACGGCGTATTCATATAAGCTCCTTGCGCTCGCTGTCGGTCGTGAGAAAATGCGAGTACAGAACGTCGATCATAACGAGAATCGGGAACTGCGGAGAGATTGCGCCGCCGTTTTTCAGATGCTCCTTGACTGCCAGCAGCAGCACCTCATCGCAGAAGGCATCGTAATCGCTCGAACTGCGGGAGGTAAAGAGAATGGTAGAGGCTCCCTTTTCCTTTGCGGCTCCGAGTGCACGCAGCACCTCCGGTGTCTGTCCGCTGACGGTAATGCCGATTGCAGCGCAGCTCTCATTGAGCAGAACGGCATTCATTTTCATGATGTGAATGTCGGTAATTGCTTCAATATCCACGCCTGCAAGCATAAAACGCAGCTTCATTTCCTGGGCGGAAAGTCCGGAGCTTCCAAGACCGTAGACATACACCCGACGCTTCGAAGTGAGAATATGGCAGATGCGGTCAATCTGCGCGCGGTCGGCGAGCGAGTAGCTTTTATTCAGCAGCTCCTGATACGTATTCAGCACCTGTTTGATGTGATCGTCCGTGCCAGGCAGTGCGGCGTTCAGGCCTTCCTGGTAACGGTAGACAAATTCGCGGTAGCCCGTGTAGCCGCATTTTTTCGCAAAGCGGGAGAGCGAAGCCTCCGAAACATAGAGTAGTTCCGAAACGTGGCGCGCGGACAGATCCGACTCGTCGGTATTATGAATAAAAAATCTGCTACCGTCCGTTCCAGGGGAGTGAACGAGGGATAGACAGACTCAATGACAGGAATAATCGATTTTTCAAAGTGTTCCATGGAACGTAAGTCCTCCTGGTATCTGTAAATATCTGAAAAAAATTCAGATCAGTTCTTGTTTTATTGTATCACAGGCAGAGTGGTGAATCAACTTTCAATTGTGTGTGAATTGCACGGGAAAGCGGGCGGAAAAATGGAAAGAACTTTAATGACGTGAAAGTAATTTCTAAAATATAAAAATAGTTGAAAATAAAATCAACATAAATTATAATCAGAACAGATCAAAGAAAGAAGGCAAGACAATGATTATCAAAAACGGACGTGTATTTCAGGAAGACGGAACGTTTGCGGAAAAAGATCTTTATATAGAAGGAAAACGTTTCGTTTCCACAAAAGAAGAAGTGATCGATCAGGAAGTGATCGATGCGAAAGGCATGATGGTTCTGCCGGGACTGGTTGACGTACACAGCCACGGCGCTGCCGGACATGATTTTTCAGACGGAGACGTGGAAGGTTTAAAAGAGATCCTGCGCTACGAGAAAGCGCACGGCATTACCTCTTACTGCCCGACATCCATGACACTGCCAAAAGACGATCTGCTGAAAATCTTCGGAACCATCGAAGCAATCAAAGATGAGCCGGAAGCAGAAGTGATCGCCGGCGTCAACATGGAAGACCGTTCATCGATCCGATCAAAAAAGGCGCACAGGCAGAGGAGAACATCGTGGCTCCGAACGCTGAGTTCTTCCGCGCATGCAATGCGGCGAGCGGCGGAAAAATCCGTCTCGTAACCCTGGCCCCGAATATGCCTGGCTCACTGGAATTTATCAAAGAGGTTTCCGATGAAGTCATGGTTTCCATCGGCCATACAACAGCAGATTATGACACCGCGCTGGCTGCCATGAAAGCAGGAGCACACCATGTCACCCATCTGTACAACGCCATGCCGCCGTTCGCACACCGTAACCCTGGTGTCATCGGCGCCGCATTCGACGATCCGGAGTGCCGCATGGAGCTGATCTGTGACGGCTATCACATTCACGGTGCGGTTGTCTGCGCGACCTTCTCCATGATGGGAAGTGAGCGCATGGTTCTCATCAGCGATTCCATGATGGCAACGGGAATGCCGAACGGAACGTATTCCCTCGGGGGACAGGCTGTCTGGATGAAAGACGGAAAAGCAACCCTGACCGACGGTGAGACCATCGCGGGTTCCGCTACGAACCTGTACGACTGCATGAGAAAAGCAGTTTCGTTTGATATTCCGCTGGCAGATGCCATTTTTGCGGCAACAAGAAATCCGGCACAGAGCATCGGTATCTACGATGAAGTAGGATCCATTGCACCGGGCAAAAAAGCGCATGTACTTCTGGTGGACGACGAACTGAACCTGAAACAGGTTATTATGTAATTTATTATATAGAAGAAATTTGGAGGAAAAACAAATGTTATTAATTGAAGCAAAAGATTACAATGATATGAGCAGAAAAGCAGCAAACATCATTTCCGCGCAGGTGATCATGAAACCGCATGCAGTGCTCGGCCTTGCAACCGGATCTACCCCGGTCGGCGCTTACAAACAGCTCGTTGAATGGTACAACAAAGGTGACCTTGATTTCGCAAATGTCACCAGCGTAAACCTGGACGAGTACAAAGGACTCTCTCCGGAGAATGATCAGAGCTATCGTTACTTCATGAACACCAACCTGTTCAATCATGTCAACATCAACAAAGAGCGCACCTTCGTTCCGAACGGACTGGAGCCGGACAGCGAAAAAGCATGCGCAGCTTACAACGAAATCATCCGCAGCGTCGGCGGCATTGACCTGCAGCTTCTTGGACTTGGAAACAACGGCCACATCGGATTCAACGAGCCGGGCGCAGCATTCGAGAAAGAGACACACTGCGTTGACCTGACCGAGAGCACCATTCAGGCAAATAAACGTTTCTTTGAAAAAGTAGAGGATGTTCCGACCCAGGCATACACCATGGGAATCAAGAACATCATGCAGGCAAGAAAAGTTCTGCTGATCGTCAGCGGCGAAGGAAAAGCAGAGATCCTCGACAAGGTTCTGTACGGACCGGTTACTCCGCAGGTTCCGGCTTCCATCCTGCAGCTTCACAACGATCTGACAGTTGTAGCAGATGAAGCAGCAATGTCTGTGATCAAAGCAAACCACAGATAATTGTTACGATGAATGAAAGGTCCGCCGAATGGGGAGAATATGAAAAAATCCCCGTACGGCGGGCTTTTTTGCGGTTTACAAATTGATGTAAATGTGTTAGCATAAAACCAGTGCATAAAATGAAAACACAGTGACGAAGAGAGTACATCTGCATTCGCAAATTTACAGAGAACACCCCCGAAAACCATTCCGGTTTTGCAGGCTGAGAGGGGAGGAGGAGCGGCAGATCGAACATGGCTTCCGAGAGGCGCACCGAACCGTGAGAACAACAATCTGAAACGGTAAGGCTGCGACAGGTTCCGCCTGTTACAGCGGAGAGGTATAGCACATGTACCTGCAGAGGTTTCTGCCGTGAGGCAGGGACGAAAAGAAGTGGTATCACGGGTAAACAAACCTGTCTTCTTCCGACTACAAGAGAGCGGAATAAGGCAGTTTTTTTTATTTGAAAGGAGAAATGAAAGCAATGGAAAAAATCAGACCAAAATATTATATCACCACGCGATTGCCTACACATCCGGCAAGCCGCACATCGGAAACACCTACGAGATCGTACTCGCGGACAGCATCGCCCGCTTCAAACGTCAGCAGGGCTACGATGTATTCTTCCAGACCGGAACCGATGAGCATGGCCAGAAGATCGAGCTGAAAGCAGAAGAGGCAGGTATCACGCCAAAAGAATTCGTAGACAACGTATCCACCGAGATCAAGAGAATCTGGGATCTGATGAATACGTCCTACGACAAATTCATCCGTACCACCGACGCCGATCACGAGGCACAGGTACAGAAAATCTTCAAAAAACTGTACGATCAGGGAGATATCTACAAAGGATATTATGAAGGTCTTTACTGTACACCGTGTGAATCCTTCTTCACCGAGTCCCAGCTTGTAGACGGTAAATGTCCGGACTGCGGACGCCCGGTTACCCCGCAAAAGAAGAGGCATATTTCTTCAAAATGAGCAAATATGCACCGAGACTGATCGATTATATCAACACCCATCCGGAGTTCATCCAGCCGGTTTCCAGAAAGAACGAGATGATGAACAACTTCCTTCTTCCGGGACTTCAGGATCTCTGTGTATCCAGAACCTCCTTCACCTGGGGAATCCCGGTATCCTTCGATCCGAAGCACGTTACCTACGTATGGCTGGACGCACTGACCAACTACATCACCGGAATCGGTTATGACTGTGACGGAAACAGTTCCGAGCAGTTCAACAAGCTGTGGCCGGCAGACCTGCATCTGATCGGAAAAGACATCATCCGTTTCCATACCATTTACTGGCCGATCTTCCTGATGGCACTCGATCTGCCGCTTCCGAAACAGGTATTTGGTCATCCGTGGCTGCTGCAGGGCGACGGCAAGATGAGTAAATCCAAAGGAAACGTGATCTACGCAGACGATCTGGTAGACCTGTTCGGCGTAGACGCTGTCCGCTACTTCGTTCTGCACGAGATGCCGTTTGAGAACGACGGTGTCATTACCTGGGAGCTGCTGGTTGAGCGTATGAATTCCGACCTTGCCAATACTCTTGGAAACCTGGTAAACCGTACCATCTCCATGAGCAACAAATACTTCGGCGGCGTTGTGACAAAGACCGGCGCAGCAGAAGAGGTGGATGATGATCTGAAAGCAGTCGTTACCGCAACAAAAGCAAAAGTTGCTGCAAAGATGGAAGAGCTGCGTGTGGCAGATGCGATGACCGAAATCTTTGGTCTGTTCAAACGCTGCAACAAATACATTGACGAGACGATGCCGTGGGCACTGGCAAAAGACGAGGCAAAGAAAGACCGTCTGGAAGAGGTTCTGTACAACCTGGTAGAGAGCATCACCATCGGCGCATGCCTGCTCGAGTCTTTCATGCCGGAGACCACCGAGAAGATCCTGGCTCAGTTGAATGCAGAGAAACGCAGCTACGAAGAGCTGGATCAGTTCGGACTGTATGTATCCGGCAATAAAGTAACCGATCAGCCGCAGATCCTGTTCCAGAGACTCGATGTCAAAGAGGTTATGGAAAAAGTAGAAAGTGATCCAGCAAAACAGAAAGCTGCTATGGCTGCCGCAAAAGAAGAAGAGGAAAAAGCCGAAGAAGCTGTTGTAGATGTAGAGCCAAAAGAAGAGATTACGTTCGAAGACTTTGGAAAAATGCAGTTCCAGGTAGGTGAGATCATCTCCTGCGAACCGGTGAAGAAATCGAAAAAACTCCTCTGCTTCCAGTCAAAGTCGGAAGCCAGACAAGACAGATCGTCTCCGGAATCAAAGCATATTACAAACCGGAAGATACCATCGGAATGAAGGTTATGGTCCTGACCAACCTGAAACCGGCCAAACTGGCAGGCATGATGTCTGAAGGAATGCTCCTCTGCGCAGAAGACGCCGAAGGCAACGTATGCCTCATGACCCCGGAAAAAGCAATGCCGGCAGGGGCGGAGATCTGCTGATGGATTAAAAGAAAAATAGAGTAAATAGAGAAATCCCTTTCCATGCGTGATGTGTGGGGAGGGATTTTTGGCGTTTTTAAAAAGTTAAGGAAACGTACATATAAAGATTCTGAATCTTATGATAATATAATGATAAAGAGGGAATATTTGAACGGGTTTATCGAATATGACAACAGGAAGGAGGAGCGTTGTGTGAGAAAAATGCGGACGTTATTTCTGGTTTTACTTTGTTGCGGACTGTCATTGTATGCGGGGGTATCTTATGTGAAGGCAGAGGAAAAGGTTCCTTCTGATTACGATGCTTATTTGCAGGAAACAGGGATGCCAGAGAATGAGATACAAAGCTGGATGAGCATGTGAAGCAGTTTATCGTCGATGATTTAAAAAATGGGGATGGAAAATTTGAGTATATGAAAATCGATGTAGGAAAACAGGCGATGAATGGAAGAGAGGAAGATTTCGAATGGATTGAGTTCTATGCATCAGCCTTTCAAATCGGTTCGACGATTTATATTTATCCGACCTATGAATTTGCAGAGAACAAAAAACCCTGTGGAAACGACAGCTTTTCGTTTTTGTTGGGAGAGGCGATAAGACGTATGAATTTGGCGGAACCTTATGGTATAAGGACAGAACAATGAGCGACTGGGAAGTCAGTGGGAATCTTATTGCAAACAATCAACAGCTAAATGGCGCCAGCTATTCCGGGAGCCAGCTGGGAACACCGAGATCTGCGATGAAATTCATGGGAACCACATACTGCCATGCGTCGGTGGGGACGGGGGATGATAACAGAATTTTGATGGGGTATTCGTATCAGCCGAAGGAAGTAAGAGTTGAGTTATTCGGATGGAGGCTTTCGAGAAAACAAATAATTTTTGTGCTGGCGGGAGGAGTTGTTGTAGGAAGCGTATGGTGGAGAAAAAATAAGGGTAAGACGCAAAAATAGCCACCCCTGTCTGCAAACTAGGCGACTATTTTTTGACATAATTAGTAAACAGGCTGACCGTCTGTCGGCAGAGCTCTTTTTCGACATCATAGCATCACGCTTTTGTAAAAATGTCAAAAGTTCTTTCAAACGTATTTTCTGAATCCAAATTTTTCTATTTGTTGTTTTTGTACGCCTTTAGGAGTATAATTTGAAGCAGAGGTGGTAAAATGAAAAAAACAGTTTATCATGGTTCGGATCATATTATTGAACGGCCGAAATATGGTTATGGAAAAATTTATAATGATTATGGTGTTGGATTTTACTGTACAGAAAACCAAAATATGGCCAAAGAATGGGGTGTCAGTGCGGATAAAAATGGTTACGCAAATAGATATGAGATTGAATGTGATGGATTGAAAGTTCTCAATTTGAATATGCGCGACTATACAATGCTCCATTGGCTTACGATTTTGTTGGAAAATCGAGAATTTGATGCATCCACACCGTTGGCGGCAGAAGCAAAAGAATATTTGCTACAAATTTTCATCTTGATTATGAAAAGGAAGATATTATCATTGGATATCGTGCTGACGACAGCTATTTTTCTTTTGCAGCGGATTTTATTAATGGTGCAATTTCTTACCGTCAGTTGAGTAATGCAATGCGTCTGGGAAAACTGGGACAGCAGTTTGTTTTAAAAAAGCAGAAGAGCATTTGAACGTTTGGAATTTACAGGGTATGAGATTGCAAGTGTGCAGGAATGGTATAAGAGGAAAGCATCCCGTGATCATATGGCGCGTCGGCAATATTTTGATCTGGAACGAAACCGCCGTCAGCGGGGTGATTTATATATCACCACAATTTAGATGAGGAGATGAAACCAGATGATCCACGCTTACGATAAATTATATCTTTCTGTTGCACAAAAAAATCTTGCCTGCATGCTGGATTATATGGTCAATGATTTAAAACGGCCGTTGGAAACTGTATGGCAGTGGTTTTGTATGAGTAATACAGCGTCACGGTTTGAACGAGGTGACTGTTCTGTGGTAGCGGGAATGTCGGGAGTTGAAATTGCATATGAAGTATTACAGGAAGCAGGGGAACCAAAGCCGGAACAAGCCCCCTCTTATTCTTACGATCGCAGCCCTGAATATTGGACAGGCTGGGCGTTGGCCTATTATCAGTGGAGTACCAGTTGTCTTTTGCGGAAATAAACCAGGCTATTCCTGTAACTGAAGTGCGAATGCTCTACACGCCATATCATGAAATGGATGTTCGTCAGTTTGTAGATAAAATGAATGAATTATATCGTGAAGCAAAACCGGAGACAAACTTGAAAGAATTGCGTACTTTTGCAAATCTAAGTCAGAGTGAACTGGCACAGCAGGCAGGTGTTTCGGTTCGGACCATTCAGCAGTATGAACAGCGAAGAAAGGATATTAACAAGGCGCAGACAGAGACCTTGTTGAAGATTGCGCGGGCATTAGTATGTACGGTAGAAGATCTGGTGGAGAAAGTTCCAACTTGATAAAATGAATAAAAAGTTTTTTGTTCAAAGTTTCAGAAAACGTCATAAACTTTTCCCCTACGCAAGGTATATCTTCAGCCCCGGGAGGCCGCTGGGAGAGAGCTTAAGCAAAACTCGATTATCAGAACAAGCGAACTAATGGTAGTATAGGGCTAACAAAAAAAGTATGTGAAAAAAATAACAAAGTGAAAAGGAGATGCAGGTGTATGAATAAAAAATTAACAGGTATTTTTGCAATGTGTGCTCTGTTGCTGACTGGATGTCAGGGAGCGAAAGAGAGTAGCAAGGAAATTACGCCGCCGGATACCGGATGGGGGAAAACGGTGGATGAAGTGCTTGCCGACTGGAATCTGGATCGGGACCAGGTGGAAATTTTCTCCGAAACTAACAGTGCAGCCGCGATCGCAGTAGATACAGAAGCCACTGTTTTCGGCGAGCAAACTTCCAGAGTCATGTTTCAGTTTATCAACCTCGATCAGACCGGAGCGACGGGAAAACCAGTATTGTGCGAAGTAGACATCACCTACCCGGATGATGCCGATATGGATACCGTGAAAAAAGAGATGGAAAAATCCTACGGAAGTTCCAAAGACTCCATTACCCGCTATGAGCTGTACCAGTCGCTGGGCGACGATCAGCTCCCGGAATATACTTACAAAAAAGCAGATCAGCTTGCCGTCTGGTCCGGCGAGAGCCTGAAGGACGTAATTCCTTCCGATAAGAGCACCGAATACGAAACCGCCTGGGAAGCATACCAGCCTGGCCTTACCGCGACAACTGGGAGAGCTACACTGAACAGGCAAGCATGCAACCGCCGTATGCGCATACGGCGCAGAAGCATTTCCAATGTTTGAAAAAAACGGTGTCAGCTCGAAGCTTATCCGGGACTGGTATATGAGCAGGTGAAAAAGTAATATGAAATGTAACTATTCAGAGCCATGCGAAATGGAAGAAAATCGTGAATCATGCTTGCATGAATGAACGGTTTTCTGGAATTTCATATGGAGAGAAGCAACATCGAGATGCAGCGCAAGCGGAATCGAGATGGGGTTCTGAATAGTTACTATGAAATAAGAAAGTCATAAACTCCCGGCAGTGCCGGGAGTCCGTGCATAGGGAGAAGGAAAAGAGTGATGTCCCGGAAAAATTTATGAATATACTGAAAAGTAGAAAATTCAACTTTTGGAAAGGTTCCCGGAATAG
>ENA-OPZM01000784-OPZM01000784.1-human-gut-metagenome-genome-assembly--contig:-NODE-784-length-12771-cov-9.182933_pt1 | contig 12771 bp, 15 predicted proteins | sample MGYA00242478_ERZ504493 | MGnify/ENA primary metagenome ERZ504493 (study PRJEB26092, sample SAMD00036227) | human gut metagenome | host: Homo sapiens | study: EMG produced TPA metagenomics assembly of...
TCTTTGAATGCTGACATATGAATCTTCCTTTCAATAATTGTGTTTTATATAATATGCTTTCAAAATTCTATTTTGAATAGACTGCATCATTTTTGCCAGAAGATAGACACAGTATTGATTCATACTTATGCCCTCTTTCTTTGAATGTTCGGCAAGTGAACGGTGCAGACTTTTCGGGATTCTCAGCTTGAATTGTCCCGAATATTCTTCCAGGCTGTCGGGTTCGTGAATTACAACTCCGCTTTCAAAGGCGGCTTCAAACCAGGCTTTTTTAGCGTTCTCTGCATTTGCAACAGCCGATTCAATCGTATCACCGCAGGCTATGCAACCCGGAAGCTCGGGAAATGATACAACAAAACCGCCCTCGTTCTTGTCCTCGACAATTTCCATACGATATGACATTGCAAGATAATCGTTAAGTGTTTTCATCATCTTTCGCCTCACCTTCAACAATTTGTCTTAATGTCTGTTTTCGTATTTCCGAATAATATTATAAATGGTATCACATACGGTGTCAACAGGTTTTTGAAGTGATTTCAGCGGTTTTAACAAAATGAAAAATATGCAAAATGGATGTATATGTATGTATTAATATGCACAAATGGGTGAATAAAATGAATATTCATTTTTTGTGCATATATACATTTTTCAGAAATTCAGGGGAGAATGTGACATATCAACCGCCAAAAACACCGATAATACAGCGAAAACAAAGCAGATTTCGGTCAATTTGTACCCCAAAATGCAAATTTGAAAAAACATTGAATATTTATTCAAAAAACACTTGATTTTTTGAAAACAGAGTGTATAATGTAAGAGTAATAAAAATTAAGTAAAGGAAACACCGACATAAAGTGTTTCCAAATTCCGGAGGAATCAAAAATGGCTGACAATAAGATTAAAAAGGTAGTTCTTGCATATTCAGGCGGTCTTGATACTTCAATCATCATTCCGTGGCTTAAAGAAAACTACGACACTGCGAAGTTATCGCTGTTTCGGGTGATGTTGGTCAGGGTACAGAGCTTGACGGTCTTGAAGAAAAGGCTATCAAAACAGGCGCATCAAAACTTTACATTGAAGACCTCAACAAGGAATTTGTTGACGAATATATCATTCCCACAGTAAAAGCAGGTGCTGTTTACGAGGGCAAGTACCTCCTTGGCACATCTTTTGCCCGTCCTATCATTGCAAAAAGACTCGTTGAAATTGCAAAGGCCGAAGGTGCTGACGCAATTTGCCACGGCTGTACAGGCAAGGGTAACGATCAGGTTCGTTTTGAACTTGCTATCAAGCTTACGCTCCCGACATGAAGATTATCGCTCCTTGGAGAACATGGGAATTCAAGAGCCGTGAAGATGAGATTGAATATGCTGAAAAGCACAATATTCCGCTCAAGATTAACCGTGAAACAAACTACTCAAAGGATAAGAATCTCTGGCACCTGAGCCATGAAGGTCTTGACCTTGAGAATCCTGCAAATGAGCCAATGTACAATAAGGAAGGCTTCCTTGAACTCGGTGTTTCACCTGAGCAGGCTCCCGATAAGGCAGAATATGTAACTCTTACATTTGAAAAGGGTGTTCCCACAAAGCTTAACGGCGAGGCTATCGACAGCGTTGAACTCATTAAGGAACTCAACAAAATCGGCGGCAGAAACGGCGTCGGTATCACAGATATCGTTGAGAACCGTCTTGTTGGTATGAAGGCTCGTGGCGTTTATGAAACTCCGGGCGGTACAATCCTCTATGCTGCTCACGCAAAGCTTGAGGAAATCTGCCTTGACAAGGACACACTCCACTACAAACAGAATGTTGCAAATGCTTTTGCAGAGCTCGTTTATGACGGCAAGTGGTACACACCTCTCCGTGAGGCTCTCTCAGCTTTCGTTGACAGCACTCAGGAGTATGTAACAGGTGATGTAAAACTTAAACTCTATAAGGGCAACATCATTGATGCAGGCGTAACAAGCCCGTATTCACTCTATGACGAGGAAATTGCTACTTTTGACGAAGATCAGGTTTATGACCAGAACGACAGCGCAGGCTTCATCAACCTCTTTGGTCTTCCAATCAAGGTTCGTGCAAAGAAAGGCCTTATCAAATAATTAAATCTTTGATTTGCATACATAATCGGGGGCAGGGAATTTCTCTGCCCCGATAAGTGTTTATTACACCTTTTTATTTTTATGCGATTTCATGCGTTTAATCCCTATATTTTGGTGCAAAGAAAACCGTTTCTCAATTGTAGCGGCGTTCAGCGAACGCCAATCGTTTTGGTCGTAAAACCAAAACGAACAGATGTGAATATATAATTGCATAACAATAAGCAGATGAATTGAATTAAGTCGAAACGATTGTACAATCGTTTCGATTGGCAATCACTGATTGCCGCTACTGTATGGCAGTCGATTTGCCAATACAATCTATATGTAAGGAGAAATAATAATGCAGCTTTGGAAAGGACGCTTCAAAAAGGAGCTTTCAAAAACCACTAACGATTTTAACAGCTCGATTTCATTCGACAGCAGAATGTATAAAGAAGACATCGAGGGCAGCATTGCCCACGCAACAATGCTTGGCAGATGCGGCATTATTAAAGAAGAAGAGGCAAACGATATCGTAAAAGGTCTTAAAGGCATTCTTGCGGATATCGAAAACGGTACTCTACACATTGATATGGAAGCTGAGGACATTCACACCTTTATCGAGGGTGAGCTTACCAAAAGAATCGGCGACAACGGCAAAAGACTTCACACCTCAAGAAGCCGTAACGATCAAGTTGCAGTTGACATCAAGCTTTACCTCAAAAAAGAGGTTGTCAATGTAAAAAATCTCGTTGTAGGTCTTATCAAGGTTATTGCCGACAAGGCTGAAAAGTACAGCGAAACCGTTATGCCCGGTTATACTCACCTCCAGAGAGCACAGCCGATTACCTTCGGACATCATCTCCTTGCTTACGGTGAAATGCTTTTGAGAGATGTTTCAAGACTTGAAGACTGCCTTAAAAGAATGGACGAAATGCCACTCGGTTCATGTGCGCTTGCAGGCACAACATATCCGATTGACAGAACAATCACAGCCAAACTCCTAGGCTTTGACAGAATTACAAACAACTCTCTTGACGGTGTTTCCGACAGAGATTACTGCATCGAATTTGCATCGGTGCTTTCGATAATAATGGTTCACCTCTCAAGATTTTCAGAGGAAATCATTATGTGGTGCAGTTGGGAATTTAAATTCATTGAACTTGATGACGCTTTTTCAACAGGATCATCAATTATGCCGCAGAAAAAGAACCCCGATATTGCAGAGCTTGTTCGTGGTAAGAGCGGTAGAGTTTTCGGTGACAATATGACGCTCCTCACAATTATGAAGGTACTGCACTTGCATACAACAAGGATATGCAGGAGGACAAGGAGGCTATCTTTGACGCACTCGACACGGTTAAAATGTGCCTCACAGCCTTTACTCCCATGCTCGACACAATGCGTGTCATTCCCGAAAATATGAGAAAAGCCGCAGCAGGCGGTTTCATCAACGCAACAGACTGTGCCGACTGGCTCACAAAGAACGGTGTTCCGTTCAGAGATGCCTACAAGGCAACAGGCGAACTCGTTGCAAGATGTATTGAACTCGGTACAGACCTCGAAAATCTTCCAATGGACGAATACAAAAAGGTTTGCGATGTGTTCAACGATGATGTTTACAGCGCAATTTCACTTGAACGCTGTACAAACGAGCGTACAGTATTCGGCGGCCCTGCATCGACAAATGTAAAGGCTCAGGCTAAGCGTGTTGCAGAAATCGCAGAAAAACTGTAATTGCAAATCCGTAGGGGCGGATATTATCCGCCCGACTTGATGAAATTTTATGTTTTATCAAAATGTTTTAAAGCGATAAAAAGCAATGTATATAAATATTTGAACGCTATGCGTTCAATCCGTATGCGATTGCGTACGGTCGGATGTCCGATGAACTCCACTACAGATAACAGTAAACTTGTTCCGCTTAAATGGTTTGTTTTTATTATAAAATATCTGGCCATTACTTGCGGGCGGATGATATCCGCCCCTACGAATGGGAACATATGCTTTGCACAAAAAGTGAACTGCCGTATTCAACACATACAGACAAAGATTGATATAAATTTACAATAGATTAGGTGATAGCAATGAAAATAAAAGCAGGTATTGTCGGTGCAACCGGTTATGCAGGTGCGGAGCTTGTAAGACTTCTTACCGCTCATCCCGAGGCTGAAATTTCGGCAATCAGCTCTGTTTCCTTTGAGGGTGACAAGCTGAGCGATGTTTATCCGTCTTATACATTTTTGAACGATATGGTTTGTGAAAATCAGGACGCCGTTGTTGAAAAGAGCGATGTTATCTTTGCCGCTCTTCCACACGGTCTTTCACAGGAGCTTGCCGCAAAGTGCATTGATGCGGGCAAGGCATTCATCGACCTCGGTGCTGACTTCCGCCTTGAAAGCGAAGAAGAATACACCGAATGGTACGGCGGAACTTTTCTCGACAAAAAACTTCACGAACAGGCAGTTTACGGACTTCCTGAATTTTTCAGAGATAAAATCAAGGGCAAAAAGCTTGTTGCAAATCCGGGTTGTTACACAACCTGTTCACCGCTCGCAATTGCTCCTGCAATTGTAAACGGACTTGTCAGCACAAAGGGCATCATTTGCGACTGCAAAAGCGGTGTTACGGGTGCCGGCAGAAAGCCAAATCAGGGCAACCACTATCCCGAACTTAACGAGGGATTCCACGCTTATAAGGTTGCAAGCCACCGCCACACTCCCGAAATTGAGCAGACTCTTTCAAAGCTTTCGGGCGAAAAGGTTATTATTACCTTTGTTCCGCACCTTCTCCCGTAAACCGTGGCATTCTCGCAACTGTTTATGCCGACATCAAAGACGGTGTAACCTTTGAGCAGATCAGAAAGGCTTATGAGGACTTTTACAAGGACGAATTTTTTGTAAGACTTCTTGATGACGGCAAATGTGCCGACATTCACAATATCAAATATTCTAACTTCTGTGATGTTTCAATTCATCACGATAAGAGAGCCAACAAGCTCGTTGCCTGTGCCGCAATCGACAACATGGTCAAGGGTGCCGCAGGTCAGGCTATTCAGAATATGAACATCATCTTCGGACTTGACGAAAAAACAGGTTTGGTAATCGTTCCGCCTGCATTTTAAGGGTGAATATCTATGGAAATCAAGTATATTGAAAATGGCTCGGTCACTTCCGCAAAGGGCTTTACAGCCAACGGAATTTGTGCCGGAGTCAAAGCATCTAACACAACTAAAAAAGACCTTGCGCTCATTTACTGCGACAAGGTTTGCAACAGTGCGGCTATCTTTACAAAGAACCTTGTAAGTCCGACACTATATATGTTACTAAAAAACACCTTGAAAACGGTACGGCTCAGGCTGTTGTCGTAAATTCAGGCAATGCAAATGCCTGTAACCCTGACGGCTATGAAAAGGCTGAGAAAATGTGCAGTCTTGCCGCAGACGCTCTCGGTGTTGACGAAAACGATGTAATCGTTGCATCAACAGGTGTTATCGGTCAGCCTCTCCCAATTGAACCCATTGCAAGCGGAATTGAAAAGCTCAAAGGCACGCTTTCAAAGGACGGCGGAATCTCTGCCGCAGAGGCAATTATGACAACCGACACCGTGAAAAAGCAGTGGGCTGTTGAAACGGTTCTTGACGGCAAAAAGGTTACAATCGGCGGTATTGCTAAGGGCAGCGGTATGATTCATATTAACATGGGTACAACTCTTTCATTTGTAACAACCGATGCGGCAATTTCTTCCGAAATGCTCAAATCCGCACTTATCGAAGCCGCTGATGTCAGCTATAATATGGTAAGCGTTGACGGTGATACCTCAACAAACGATACCCTTGCAATTATGGCATCGGGTTATGCAGGCAACAAGGAAATCACAGAAAAGAACGACGATTACAAAACCTTTACAGCCGTTCTTACCGATGCATTCAAAAAGGTTGCAAAGAAGCTTGCAAAAGACGGCGAAGGTGCAACAAAACTCCTTATCTGCAAGTTGACGGTGCAAAAGACGATAAGAGCGCAAAGATTATTTCAAAGAGCATCATCTGTTCAAGTCTTGTAAAGGCGGCAATGTTCGGGGCTGACGCAAACTGCGGAAGAATCCTCTGCGCAATCGGCTACAGCGGTGCCAAAACAGATGTTAAAAGGATTGATGTTTCATATAAATCCGCAAAGGGTGAAATCCTTGTTTGCAAGGACGGCAACGGCCTTGTGTTTGATGAGGACAAGGCTAAGGAGATTTTACTTGAGGACGAAATTGAAATTCTCGTAAAATTAGGTGACGGCAATGCATCTGCCGAGGCTTACGGTTGCGACCTTACCTATGATTATGTGAAAATCAACGGTGACTACCGCACATAATATGCGATTTGATTGTGTGAGCGTAAATCAACTACATAAAGGATTGAAGAAAATGGATGTTTCAAAGAGAGCCAAGGTACTTATACAGGCAATGCCCTATATCAAGAAATATTCGGGCGAAACAATTGTTGTAAAATACGGCGGAAACGCTATGATAAATGAAGAACTTAAAGCGGCAGTTATGAGCGACCTCGTTCTTATGCAGCTTGTCGGAGTCAATGTTGTGCTTGTTCACGGCGGCGGACCCGAAATCAATGCAATGCTCAAAGCCGTTGGCAAGGAAAGCAAGTTTATCAACGGTATGAGAGTGACCGACAAGGAAACTATCGACATTGTTCAGATGGTGCTTGCAGGCAAGGTCAACAAGAGCCTTGTTCAGCTCCTCGGCAGTCACGGCGGTAAGGCTATGGGACTTTGCGGTCTTGACGGCAGAATGCTCATGGCTGAAAAGCTTGTTACAGGCGCAGACCTCGGCTATGTGGGCGAGATTAAGGAGGTTAACCCCGAACCGCTCAACAACGCTCTTGCAAGCGGCTATATTCCGATTGTTTCAACAGTTGCAGGCGGTTATGACGGCAATGTATACAATATTAACGCAGACATTGCGGCATCGCAGATTGCCGCTAAAATCGGCGCAAAAAAGCTCATTCTTATGACAGATATCAGAGGACTTCTCCGTGATGTTCACGATGAGGATTCACTCATCCCCGTTGTCAATGTCAGCGAAGTTCCTATGCTCAAGCGTGACGGCATCATCAGCGGCGGTATGATTCCCAAGATTGATTGCTGTGTTGAGGCAGTCCGCAGCGGTGTAAACCGTGCCCATATCATTGACGGCAGAATCGAACATTCAATTCTGCTCGAGCTTTTCAGCGATGAAGGCATCGGTACAATGTTTTATTGATTAGCATTGCTGTTTTGCTGATTTGTAAAAACAGTAGAGGCGGTCATTGGTCGCTCGCTAAATAAAACTTTCTGTTTAACTTAAAATTTTCATTTGATAAAAGCAGTGTATTGTTTGTAGGGGAGCACCGTGTGCTCCTGCGGGCGAAAGCGGTTCGCCCCGACAGATTAGATTTTGGAGGGTGCAATGATTATACGAGAAATGACAATTGACGACTATGACGAGGTCTATGAGATGTGGCAGATTACCACAAAGCGTGCCCTCTCTAAGGCTGATGAAAAAGATCAGATGGAGCGTTATCTCAAGCACAACGCCGGTATGAGTCAGGTTGCCGTGGTTGACGGAAAAATTGTCGGAACCGTGCTTGCAGGTCATGACGGCAGACGGGGATTTATCCACCATATGGCTGTTCTGCCCGAATTCAGACGAAAGAAAATCGGTCACGCTCTTGCACAGACCGCTATCCAAAAAATCCGTGAACAAGGCATCGACAAAACTCACATTTTCTGTTATCAGAACAACGAAACAGGTCAAAGCTTCTGGCGTGATTTCGGCTTTGAAAAGCGTGAGGATGTTTTTGTTTACTCCTTCAGCAACGATAAAATATGAAAGGGTGTGGCTAACTTGACTACAAAAGAGAAAGATTTAAAATATATTATGCACACATACGGTCGCTACGATGTTGCTCTCAAAAGTGCAAAAGGCGTTACCGCATATGACGAAAACGGCAAAAAGTACATTGATGTTTCATCGGGTATCGGTGTAAACAGCCTTGGCTATTGCAATGACGGTTGGGTTGAGGCTGTTTCAAAGCAGGCAGGCACAATTCAGCATATGTCAAACTATTTTTACTGTTCACAGGCAAGTGACCTTGCCGAAAAGCTTTGCACACTTACAGGTCTTTCAAAGGTCTGCTTTGGCAACAGCGGTGCAGAGGCTAACGAATGTGCAATCAAAATTGCCCGTAAGTACAGCTTTGACAAGTACGGCGAGGGCAGAAATGAAATCGTAACGCTTAACAATTCCTTTCACGGCAGAACTGTTACAACTCTTGCCGCAACAGGTCAGGATGTTTTTCATAACTATTTCTTCCCGTTTACAGAGGCTTTAAGTATGCAGACGCAGACGATATGGACGCTCTGAAAGCAGTTGTTTCAGACAAAACCTGTGCAGTAATGCTTGAACTCATTCAGGGCGAGGGCGGTGTAAATATCCTCGATCCCGAATATGTAAAAGAACTTGTTAAGTATTGCAACGACAACGATATTCTCGTTATTGTCGATGAGGTTCAGACAGGCGTAGGCAGAACAGGCAAGCTGTTTGCTCATCAGAATTACGGTATCCTCCCCGACCTTATGACGGTTGCAAAGGGGCTCGGCGGCGGACTTCCTATCGGTGTTTGTATGTGCGGTGAAAAGCTCAAGGATGTTATGTCACCGTCAACTCACGGCACAACATTCGGCGCAAACCCTGTTGTTTGTGCAGGTGCAAACTATGTTCTTGACACAGTTGCAAATGACGAATTTCTTGCCGAGGTTGAGAAAAAAGGTCAGTATTTTGAGGACAAGCTCACAAAAATTGACGGCGTAAAGAGCGTTCGCAGAATGGGACTTATGATTGGTATTGAGCTTGAAAAGGGCGATGCACACGACATTGCAATCAAATGCGTTGAAAACGGCTTGCTTATTATCACGGCAAAAGATTTGCTCCGTATGCTCCCACCGCTTGTTATTGATTACAATGAAATTGACGAGGCGATTAATATACTCGAAAAAACAATAAAGGAGAACAACTAATGAAACACTTACTTAAACTTGAGGATTGGTCAACAGAAGAAATTATCAACACACTTAACCTTGCCGATCAGCTTAAATATGAGCAGAAACATGGCATTGAGCATAAAATTCTCAAGGGCAAGTCTCTTGGTATGATTTTTGAAAAGTCAAGCACCCGTACCCGTGTTTCATTTGAGGTTGGTATGACACAGCTCGGCGGTTACCCGCTTTTCCTCTCATCAAATGACCTTCAGATTGGCAGAGGCGAGCCTGTTGAGGACACAGCCCGTGTTCTTTCCCGTTTTCTTGACGGTATTATGATTCGTACCTTTGAGCAGAAAGAAGTTGAGGCTCTTGCAGAGTACGGTTCAATCCCGATTATCAACGGTCTTACAGACTATTGTCATCCATGTCAGGTTCTCGCAGACCTTATGACAATTCGTGAATTCAAGGGCAAGCTTGAAGGTCTCAAGATGTGCTTTATCGGTGACGGCAACAACATGATGAACTCGCTCATCGTCGGCGCACTCAGCACAGGCATGAGCTTCTCTGCCGCCTGTCCAAAGGATTATATGCCGCCTAAGCACATTATCGAGTTCGGTGAAAAGTACGGTAACGGCAAGTTTGAAATCGTAACAGATCCGCTTGAGGCCGCTAAGAATGCCGATGTTGTTTATACAGATGTATGGGCGTCAATGGGACAGGAAGAAGAAAAGAAAATCCGTGAGGCAGCATTCGCAGGCTATCAGGTTAACAAGGAGCTTATGGCTGTTACAAACAAGGATTGTATGGTTCTCCATTGTCTCCCTGCACACCGTGGTGAAGAGATTACTGCAGATGTATTTGAAGAGCATGCAAACGAAATCTTTGAGGAGGCAGAAAACCGTCTTCACGCTCAGAAGGCTGTTCTTGTTGAATGTATGGCAGATGAAATGCCTGAAAAAGTTTGATGACAGTTTGATTCTTTAAAACTTCATAAAAAGCAAAAAAGTCACATTGTACAACAGTAAGACAGCTGTTTTGTGCAATGTGACTTAATTTTTATTGCAAAACGGAGTATAATTCCATTTGGGGATAATAGCAAAATCAGAATTGCAGGTGTATAATTATGTTAAGCAATTACACATTTTATGGCGAAAAAGGAAGTCTTTAAAATGACAAGAGAACAAAAACAGCATATCCTGCATTTTGCAGTCAGCTCTCTGGGCGGATTTATGGGCGGATATGCAATTTACAATCACTGTGATGTGTTCGGTAACGCACAGACAGCAAATATGATTCACCTTGTCAGCAAAATTTTTACGGGTGATTTTGAGGGCGTTGTGTTTATCATCATCGCTCTCCTTACATATATTCTTGGCAATGTTTTCTTTGTAATTGCCGACCGTTTTATTAAACTTGAAACCAAAACCGTCAGCCTTATTGCAAGTGCGGTTGCTCTTCTGATTATCGGAACTTTTCCGAATATTTCAAACAACTACCTTGCAATTCTGCCGATTCTGTTCGTAACTCCTGTTTTGTGGAATTCATTCAGAACAGCCGGAAGTTATGTTACATCTCCGATTTTCTCGACAAACAACCTTCGTGTTGCAACGGTTTCAACATTCACGGGTATTATTGACAAGGACAAGGATATGAAGAAAAAGGCTAAATTCTATTGGCTTACGCTTGCAAGCTATCATATAGGTGTTGTCCTTGCCTGCGTTCCGAGCGTTTTTATCGGTGTGAACAGCATCTGGTTTGGCTTTGTAAGCATTGCCCTTTCAACAGCTTCATATATGTGGCTCTGTGGTGTGTTTGACAGAGAAGAATCCTTTGCAGCATCCGAAGGCTTAGCAGCACAATCGGAAATAATTTAAAATAAAAAATAATGTCGGCGGTACACCTCCGACATTATTTTTTGTTTATAACTTTCAATCGGCAAAGTCACATTATCAACATCAAAACACCCATAATAACAGGCTGGTGGGCAAGATAAATCCACAAGCTGTATTTGCCGATTTTGTCAACCAGCGGAATTTTGAATTCAAAATATTTTGCAAGATTTTTTTGTGCGATGAAATTCCAAAGATAAAAGCCTGCCGTAAAGAGGAAAATCCACGGAATAATCGGGAAATAGTCTGCTGACACAAAGCCGGACGAAGGGAATCCCAGAAATGCAAGGTACTTGCACGAATAGAGAAAATCGGGCAATTTTACGATATCCAGCCCGAAAAATCCGACACAGCCTTTTTGCAAATCATACGAAACCGCATACAATAAAAGTGAAATCAACGCTCCCGACAGGGGGCTTATTTTTTTGAGGTTATCCGACAGAACGGAAACAATCATCATTGAACAGCCTATCAGATTCAGTACACCGAACCATACCGCCTGATTCGGTTCGGCAATCACGGTAACGCATGTAACGGCAAAGCCCGCAAGATTTAAAAGAACACCTCTTTTTATGCCGTTTCCCGAAAAGTTAAGGCACATTCCCGAAAGCAGTATGAACATTACGCAGATACTGCGTTCCAGACCGCTGTCATGGGATAAAAGTACCAGCTTGTGTTAAGTCCGTACATCATAAAAATATCATAGCATAAGTGAAACGCAACCATACTGACGGTTGAAATTCCACGCAGAGAGTCGAGAAGATAATATCTTTTGTTTTCTTTTAACAAGGCTTTACCGTTTGGATTCATCAATTATTTATTCCTTTTCATCATAACGGAAAAGACGACCACAGCCAGAACAAGCAACACAACCGCATATCCGCAGACAGGGATAAGTTCGGGCATAATATCCGAATAGTTGCCCGAAATTGCATCCCTTGCGGCGTTTACGGCATGGGCAAACGGAAGTGCGTTTGCAAGGTTTTTGAACCAACCGCCGACCATTGCAGTATCGAACCAAATGTTTGAAAACCATGCCGAAAGGTTTGTGAGCAATGCACCGCAGATTCCGCCGACAGCTTTTCATTCAGAAGTGTGCCGAGCAGAAGTCCGAGCGAGATAAACACAATTGCAATCGGAATGTTTACCGCAAGCATAAGCAAAATGTTCACGCTGACCTCAAGTCCGAGGAAGAACGCAACAACAACGCATACGGCACTCTGCAAAATTGCCATTGGCAAAAGCGGAAGTGTGTAGCCGATAATAAACTCGTGTGCTTTGAGCGGAGATGTGAATAATCTCATCATAAAGCTTGTAGTTCTGTCCTTTGCAATGAGCATTGACGAGAACAGCGAGATAAAGCTCATTCCGAAAACCGTAATACTGGGCGTCAGCTTGTCGATGTTGAACATTGTCATCTGAGCTGCTCTGGAATTGCCGAATTTATTGCCGACAACAAAAGAAGAAGTACAACGGGAAATCCGAGTCCGAAACAGAATGTCAGCGGATCACGGAGAATTTCCTTTGTATTTCGTGAAGCAAACGCAGTCAATCTCATTACAACGCACCTCCGTTTGTCAGCTTTACAAAAGCCGACTCAAAATCTTTTTCGCCCGAAAGGGCAACAAGCTCATCGGAAGTACCCTCAGACACAAATTACTGTGAGCCATAATACCGATTCTGTCGCAGAGTGCAACAGCCTCTTCAAGATAGTGCGTTGTGAGAATAACGGTGATTTTTACTTGAGCTTTTCAATCTCAACCAAAGGCTGTGT
>ENA-OPZM01000785-OPZM01000785.1-human-gut-metagenome-genome-assembly--contig:-NODE-785-length-12771-cov-1.801171_pt1 | contig 12771 bp, 19 predicted proteins | sample MGYA00242478_ERZ504493 | MGnify/ENA primary metagenome ERZ504493 (study PRJEB26092, sample SAMD00036227) | human gut metagenome | host: Homo sapiens | study: EMG produced TPA metagenomics assembly of...
CCAAAAGGCCACGAGGCGGACAAGGGCCGAAAGAGTGAGGAGAAAGCGGGGCTGCATGATCGTCATCATCGTTATCGTACTTGGGATCGCACTGTTGAATACATTGGGAGAAGTGATCCCGGGAATCTTTGACAGGCTGGAAAACGGGGACGAGAATCTGTCCGGAAGCTATCTGAACGAGGAGGATCCCTATGCCAATGTGACAAGAGAGATTCCGGCGGAGGGAGAAGAAGCGCAGTATGAGCTGGACTCCGGAACATATATTGTGGGCGTACACATTCCCGAGGGACTATATCAGGCGGAGACGGCTGATGACTTTGATGTAGTCAGCGTCCACGATTATGATGAGGATATTTATCTGTATGAATATAAAGGAAAAGAGGGCGGCAATTATCTGGATGATCTCCGCCTGTATCAGGGGGCGGAAGTAGAGATCGATACAGAGTCTCCGGTCACTCTTTCCACAGACAATGCACAGACAAACACTATGAAAGGGGAAGATAATCCGCTGACGGAAGAGGTTATCGTAACGGGTGAGCAAACGGCAGGAACAAATTTTGAACCGGGTGTCTATGATTTTGAAATCACACAGGGAACCGGAGAGATCCGTGTCCAGATCATGTATCCGGACGGGGAATATCAGGGAGAGATCTACCGGGAGGTAAGCCTGTATCTGGGTGAAGACACCTCTACAGGAAAGATTTACCGCAATTTTGTGCTGCCGGAAAAGGCGGTCATCTATTGTGAGGACAGCGGAATAGAGATTTTGCTTACGCCAAGTGAAAGGATTCAGTCTCAGGATTATTTTCATTCTATGAGTCATATTACTAGGAGGAATGAAACGTGGCAGAAAAGATTTCAGATGAATGATAGAGTATGTAGGCATCCTTGCCAAGCTGGAGCTTTCCGGAAGGGAGAAGGAGGAAGCCAGAGCCGATATGGAGAAAATGCTGAATTATATAGATACGCTGAATGAACTGGATACCGAAGGGATCCAGCCTATGTCCCATGTGTTCCCGGTACAGAATGTGTTTCGGGATGATGTGGTGGAGAATGGCGACGGCAGCAGGGGGACACTTTCCAATGCGCCGCTTTCCAAAGATAACTGTTTTAAAGTGCCGAAGACGATTATCTAAGGCGGCGGATCAAAATAGCAGACAGGAGGGACAACATGGACATTCAGAGTATGACAGCAGCAGAACTTGGAAAAAGAATCAGGAGCCGGGAGCTGTCGGCCGTTGAGGCTGCAGACGCCTGCCTGGAACAGATAGAAAAGATGGAGAAACAGGTGAACGGCTTTGTGCGGTAGATAGAGAAGGCGCCAGAAAGCAGGCAGAGGCGTCCAGAAGAAGATGGATGCAGGAGAACTTACAGGCCCCCTTGCGGGAGTGCCGGTGGCGGTAAAAGATAATATCTGCACGGAAGGGCTTGAAACCACCTGCGGCTCTAAAATATTAGAAGGATTTGTACCGGCTTATACGGCAGAAGCTGTCCGGAAGCTTCAGGAGGCCGGGATGGTGATCTTAGGAAAAACCAATATGGATGAGTTTGCCATGGGAAGCACAACAGAGACTTCGTATTTTGGCCCGACAAAGAATCCCTGGGATCTTTCCCGGGTGCCGGGGGATCTTCCGGAGGCTCCTGTGCGGCGGTCGCGGCAGAAGAGTGCCTCTGGCTCTGGGGTCGGATACCGGGGGGTCCATCAGGCAGCCCAGTTCGTTCTGCGGCGTAGTGGGAATTAAGCCGACCTATGGCACGGTATCCCGGTATGGGCTGATCGCCTATGGCTCATCGCTGGATCAGATCGGCCCCGTCGCAAGAGACGTGACGGACTGCGCTCTGGCACTGGAAGCGATCGCAGGGCATGATCCAAGGACAGTACCTCCATCGCAAGGAAAAGCTATGATTTTACAGGAGGACTTGCAGATGGAGTAAAGGGGATGCGGATCGGGATTCCCCGGGGATATTTTGGAGAAGGGCTGGATGCGGAAGTAGGGCAGAAGATCCTGGATACAGTCCGCATGCTGGAAAAACAGGGAGCAGTGGTGGAAGAGTTTGATCTTGATCTGATCCAGTATGCTATCCCGGCGTATTATGTGATCGCTTCTGCAGAAGCAAGCTCCAATCTGGCCCGCTTTGACGGAGTGAAATACGGGTATCGTGCGGAGGAATATGACGGGCTTCACAATATGTATAAAAAGAGCCGTTCTGAGGGCTTTGGAGCAGAGGTGAAGCGAAGGATCATGCTGGGATCCTTTGTCTTAAGCTCCGGGTACTATGATGCGTATTACCTGAAGGCTCTTAAGACAAAGGCGCTGATCAAGAGAGAATTTGACCGGGCGTTTGACTCCTTTGATATGATCGCTGCTCCGGCAGCCCCGTCCACGGCGCCAAGGCTTGGAGAAAGCCTAAGCGACCCGCTGAAAATGTACCTGGGAGATATTTATACGATTTCCGTGAATCTGGCAGGTCTTCCGGGCATCACGGTTCCGGTGGGGACAGATACGAAGGGACTCCCGATAGGGATGCAGCTGATCGGAGACTGCTTCGATGAGGCGAAGATCCTGCGGGCAGCCTATGCCTGCGAGCAGATACACGCCTATGAGAGACCAGCGCTGGTAAAGGAGGGGAGATAAATGGCAAGACAGTATGAAACCGTCATTGGGCTGGAGGTCCATGTGGAACTGGCGACAAAGACAAAGATCTTCTGCTCCTGCAGCACCGAATTTGGCGGAGCACCCAATACCCATACCTGTCCGGTGTGTACCGGGATGCCGGGATCCCTTCCGGTGCTGAACCGTCAGGTGGTAGATTATGCGCTGGCCATCGGGCTGGCAGCAAACTGTGAGATTACAAGATATTGTAAATTTGACAGGAAAAATTATTTTTATCCGGACAATCCGCAGAACTATCAGATCTCCCAGCTGTATCTTCCGATTGCCAGGAACGGGTATGTGGAGATCCAGGTTGGCGATACGAAGAAAAAGGTGCGGATCCACGAGATGCATATGGAAGAAGATGCCGGCAAGCTGATCCATGACGAGTGGGATGACACCTCGCTGGTGGACTATAACCGGAGCGGTGTGCCGTTGGTGGAGATTGTTTCCGAACCGGATATGCGTTCCCCGGAGGAAGTGATCGCCTATCTGGAAAAGCTGCGTCTTCTGATCCAGTATCTGGGTGCGTCTGACTGTAAGCTTCAGGAAGGCTCCATGCGCGCGGATGTGAATCTGTCTGTGCGGGAGGTCGGGAAAGAAGGTTTCGGTACCCGGACAGAGATGAAGAACTTAAACTCCTTTAAGGCTATCGCAAGAGCATCGAAGGAGAACGCGAGCGTCAGATCGAACTCCTGGAGGCAGGGAAAGAGGTTGTCCAGGAAACCAGAAGATGGGATGATAATAAAGAAGCATCCCATGCCATGCGCTCCAAAGAGGATGCAAAGGATTACCGGTATTTTCCGGAACCAGATCTGCCGCCGGTCTTTATTGACGACGCCTGGATCGAGAGGGTGCGGGAAAGACAGCCGGAGTTCCGGGAGGAAAAGATCAAAAGATATCAGGAAGAATTCGGGATTCCTCAGTATGATGCAGAGATCCTGACAGAGACAAAGCAGATGGCGGATCTTTTTGAAAAGACAACAAAGCTTTGCGGAAAACCGAAGAAGGTTTCCAACTGGCTGATGGTGGAGACCTGCGGCTTCTAAAAGACCATGGGGAGTCCCCGGAGGATATCCGTTTTTCACCGGAGCATCTGTCAAAGCTGATCCTGCTTGCAGAAGACGGCGCCATCAATAACTCGGTTGCTAAAAAAGTGTTCCGAAAGATGTTTGAAGAGGATATAGATCCGGAGATCTATGTGGAAGAACAGGGACTTAGAATGGTCCGCGACGAGGGGGCTCTTACACAGGTCCTTGAACAGGTGATTGCGGAGAATCCCCAGGCGGTGGCGGACTATAAAGGAGGAAAGAAAAAAGCGATCGGATCTCTTGTAGGCCAGACGATGAAGCTATGAAGGGGAAAGCGGATCCATCCGCCGTAAGCCGGAAATTGGAAGAAATGCTGAAATAATCCGGAATAAGGGAGAGAAAAGAGGCAAGAGAGGCTATAGACAGAAGACAAAATTTTGTGTTACAATGCATGGGTATCATGGAAAAAGAGTTTTTCTTTTAAAAATCAATAGAATCAAAAGGAGAGATCAGTAAAATGGGAGGTTTTTTTGGCGTAGCATCGAAACGGGACTGTGTACTGGAGCTGTTTTACGGGGTGGACTATCATTCCCATCTTGGCACCAGACGCGGCGGTATGGCTACACACGGAGAAGGAGGCTTTAACCGGGCAATCCACAACATTGAAAATTCTCCGTTCCGGACCAAGTTTGACGCAGATGTGCTGAGATGAAGGGGAATTTAGGAATCGGGTGTATTTCCGATTATGAACCTCAGCCGCTTTTGATCCAGTCTCACCTGGGGAGCTTTGCCATTACCACAGTAGGTAAGGTTAATAATTATGAAGAACTGCTGCAGCAGATGTATGAGGGCGGACATGCGCATTTCCAGGAGATGACCAGCGGCCAGGTAAATGTGACAGAGCTGATTGCGGCTCTGATCTGCCGGAAGTCGACGATCGTGGAAGGAATCCGCTATGTACAGGAGCTGGTAGACGGCTCTATGACCATGCTGCTGATGACAAAGGATGGAATCTATGCGGCCAGAGACCGTTATGGAAGAACCCCGCTGGTCATTGGACGCAAGGAAGACGGATACTGTGTATCCTTCGAAAGCTTTGCCTATATCAACCTTGGCTATACAGATTATAAGGAATTAGGGCCGGCAGAGATTGCTACATCACACCGGAAGGTGTGGAGACAGTGGGAGCTCCGGGAGAAGAGATGAAGATCTGTTCCTTCCTGTGGGTATACTATGGGTATCCAACTTCGTCCTATGAAGGCGTGAATGTAGAAGAGATGCGGTATAAATGCGGAAGCATGCTGGCAAAGCGTGACGGAGATTCCGTACACCCGGATGTAGTAGCTGGAGTTCCGGATTCTGGAGTGGCTCACGCTATCGGTTACGCCAATGAATCAGGCATCCCTTATGCGAGACCGTTTATTAAATATACACCGACATGGCCAAGATCCTTTATGCCGACAAACCAGAGCCAGAGAAATCTGATCGCCCGCATGAAGCTGATCCCGGTGCATGCACTGATCGAAAATAAAAAGCTTCTGCTGATCGACGACTCCATCGTGAGAGGTACCAGCTTCGAGAAACCACAGAGTTCTTATATCAGAGCGGGGCAAAAGAGGTACATGTGCGCCCGGCCTGCCCGCCGATCATGTATGGCTGTAAATATCTGAACTTCTCCAGATCCAAATCAGAAATGGAACTGATCGCAAGGCAGATGATCCGGAAGAGAGAAGGAGAGAACTGTCCGAAAGAAGTGCTGGCGGAATATGCAAATCCATGCAGCTGCAAATATGCTCAGATGATCGAGGATATCCGCAAGCAGCAGAACTTCACAACTCTGCGCTATCACCGCCTGGACGACCTGCTGGCATCTATTGGAATTGAGCCATGCAAGGTATGTACCTACTGCTTTGACGGAAAAGAATAGAGAATAAAGAAAAAGACATCCTGTACCGGGAATCCCGGAGGATGTCTTTTTCTTGTTCGTATCTCTTATGAAATCATGTAAGTCATAATGTAATCATCCATGATAAACCCGCCGCCGATATCGGCCTCCTGGGTGTCTGTTACCTCAAAGCCTAGGTGGCGGTAGATCTGGAGTGTATTTTCATTATGTTTATTGCAGGTCAGCCATATTTTCTTTAATCCCCGTTCCCGGCAAAGACCGGTCAGGAAATGGAAGGCCTCAGTAGCCAGATGTCGGCCCCGGAAATCTTTGTGGATGTAGAGCTTGCTCAGGAAAAGTGCATCCGTCTCAGGGTGTATGCCGGTATAGCCGGCCAGGTCCTGACCGCAGAAGATCTGGTAATATTCGTAGCCGTCATTTTCAGTCTGCTCCTTCAGCGCAGGGTAGGATTGAAATTTTTCTACCATATAATTGACCTGATCTTCCCCGATGATGGGAGTAAAATGCTGATGCCAGATTTCCTCTGCCAGTCCTGCAATACGCTTAAGGTCTTCATCACATGCGGCAGGGATAAAAGATGTCTGCTGATTCATAATCGTCGCCTCGCTTTAAATTCATAAATCTTTCACAATAGTTTAGAAAATCAAGATTTCCAAGTAAAATTATAAATGATATAATAAAATTAAACAATGATATTTTTTGCGGAGGCTTTTTATGGATGGATTTGTCACATTAAGAAATGTGAAGAAAATATATCAGATGGGTGAAGTTCAGATCATGGCCGCGGCAGGAATCGACTTTGAGATCCAGCGCGGTGAATTTGCGGTGGTAGTAGGCCCCAGCGGTGCAGGAAAGACAACAGTTCTGAATATTCTGGGCGGCATGGACACGGCTACGGAAGGAGAAGTGCTGGTAGACGGAGAAGATATTGCAAAGTTCTCGCAAAAGCAACTGACGGCATACCGCAGAGATGATATAGGATTCGTGTTTCAATTTTATAACCTGGTTCCGAATCTGACTGCGCTGGAAAATGTAGAGCTGGCGCTCCAGATCTGCAAAGATCCTATGGACGCCCAGACAGTAATGGAAGAAGTGGGACTGGGAGACAGGGTGGCCAATTTCCCGGCCCAGTTATCCGGCGGAGAGCAGCAGCGGGTTTCGATTGCCAGGGCGCTTGCGAAGAATCCAAAGCTTCTCCTGTGTGACGAGCCTACCGGAGCGCTGGATTATAATACGGGTAAATCTATCTTGAAGCTTTTGCAGGACACCTGCCGGGAAAAGGGCATGACGGTGATCCTGATCACACATAATTCGGCAATTGCGCCGATGGCGGACAGAGTGATACATATTAAAAATGGCAAAGTGGAAAAGATCATTGAAAACGAACACCCGGTGCCGGTAGAAACGATCGAATGGTAAAGAAGTCTATACAGACTCCGGGAATAGCCGGAGTTATAGAATATCAGGAGCATAAGAAATGGGTACAAAGGCATCTCGTAAAAATTTTTATATGGAAATACGAAAAAGCCCGGGACGTTTTCTGTCCATTTTTTTCATTGTAGCGCTTGGAGTGGCGTTTTTTTTCGGGGATCCGGTCTTCGGAGCCATCTATGCGGATCACGGGAGATGCGTATTTTTGACGGGGCAAATCTGATGGATATTCAGGTTATGAGTACCCTGGGAATTACCGAAGATGATATTGATGCGATAGAAAAGGTTGACGGCGTAGAGCTGGCAGAAGGATCTTATAGCTCTGATTTTTTATGTAATACGGAAGATAAGCAGTATGTTTTCCACGTTATGTCACTTACGGATGAGGTAAATGAGGTGAGTGTGTCTGAAGGGCGGCTGCCGGAAAAAACAGGGGAATGTCTCATGGATGCTGACATGGGATATGAGGTGGGTGACAAGATTGTTCTGACGTCAGGAACCGAGGATCCTCTGGAAGATACATTGAAAACAGATACATATACCGTGGTGGGGCTTGGAAGCAGTCCCTGCTATGTGTCTATTGAGAGGGGAAGTACAACTATCGGAAGCGGAAGCGTGAGCGCTTTTATGATGGTTCCGGAGGAGACGTTTGCACTGGATGTCTATACGGAAGCATATGTAAAGGTAGAAGGGGCCAGTGATCTGACAGCCTATACGGATGAGTATGACAGCCTGGTTTCCGGGGTAATGGACAGGATCGAGGAAATAACCGGTGAGCGGGGAGAAATCCGCAAAAATGAGATTCTGGAAGACGCCCAGGAGGAAATAGACGAAGGAAGAAAAGAGCTGGAGGAAGGCCGGGCAGAAGCGGACCAGGAGCTTGCGGACGCACTGGCGCAGATTACGGACGGAGAAAATCAGCTTGCAGATGCGAAGGCGCAGCTGGAAAGCGGCAGGCAGCAGCTGGAAGCCGGAAAGGAAAAACTTATTTCCAGCCAGAATGAGATCGACAGAGCAAAGAGCCAGTATGAAAGCGGCCTTTCTCAATGGAAGGCCGGGCAGGCAGAGTATGAAAGCGGCCTTGCGGAATATAATGCCAGTAAGCCTGCAGCGGAAGAAGAAATCCGGCAGGGAGAAGGAAAATTGCAGGCTTCCAGGCAGGAGCTTGATAAAAACTGGGAGGAATATCAGAGCTTTTTTGGACTACATTGCCCAGATGGATACAACTGTATCGGATGCAGAGCAGAAGGTACAGGAGTTGACAGCGGAGTTGTCAAGGTACGAGGAAGATTCTGAGGCCTATAAAGAGTGTGCCGCTAAGCTGGAAAAAGCAAAGACAAAACTTGCAGAGCTTCAGGGCACAAGAGATACGGCAAAAAGTCAGGCGGAAGGGATGCTCGAAGGGTTAAATGCGGGAGAGACGGCTTACCGGGCAGGCGTTCAAGAACTGGAGGCAGCTAAGAAGCAGCTGTCCGATGGGGCCGCACAGCTTGAAGCGGCGAAATCCACGCTGGATGCTACGAAGCCCAGCTTGACAGTGCGTGGAATCAGATTCAGTCGGGGCAGAAACAGATTGACGACGGCTGGGCCGAGATCAATGCCCAGGAGAAAAACCTGGAAAGCGGAGAGGCACAGATAGCGGAAAACGAAGCAAAGCTTGCGGATGCGAGGAAGGAATATGAATCGGGAAAGGCAGAAGCAGAGCAGGAGCTGGCAGATGGCGAACAAGAACTTTTAGACGCTGAAGAACAGCTTGCGGATGTGGAAGATCCGGAGTGGTATATTTATGACAGAAGCAATCTTGTAGAGTACGACGGATACGGAGAGAACGCAGACCGTATGCGTGCGATCGGAAGAGTCTTTCCTGTGCTGTTTTTCCTGGTGGCGGCGCTGATCAGCCTGACCAGCATGACCCGTATGGTGGAAGAACAGAGGATTGAGATCGGCACGATGAAAGCCCTGGGATATGACCGCTTTGCTATCGCGGCCAAGTACCTGGGATACGCACTCCTTGCAACAGTGGGAGGAAGCATTGTAGGTGTACTGATCGGAGAAAAAATATTGCCATTTATTATTATCTATGCATATGGAATCTTATATCAGCACATTCCGGAGATCCTGGTGCCTTATGCATGGTCTTATGCGATACAGGCATCGGCGGCGGCCCTGGCATGTACAATGCTGGCAACCTTGTTTGCCTGCTATAAGGAACTGGGTGAGCAGCGGCATCTTTGATGCGTCCGCCTGCACCTAAGATTGGAAAGAGAGTATTCCTGGAGCATGTGACATTTATATGGAAACGTCTGAGTTTTACATGGAAATCCACAGTGCGCAATCCGATGCGCTACAAAAAGCGGTTTTTCATGACCATATTTGGAATCGGCGGCTGTATGGCTCTTATGGTGGTGGGGTTTGTCTCGGACTCCATTTATGAGATTGCGGACATCCAGTATGAAGAGATTCAAACCTATGACGGCAGTGCGTATCTCCAGGAGAATGTTACAGAAGAGGACCGGGAAAATCTCGACACATTTATGAAGGAAGATTCCGATATCGAGCGGTATATGGATGCTTACATGATGAATGTGACTTTAGAGCACGGCAGCGATGAGCATGACGCTTATCTTACTATACTGGCAGATTCAGATAAAAGTGAAGAATATTTCAGCTTTCATGACAGGATCAGCAAGGAAGAGTACCGCCTTTCCGATCACGGTGCGATTATCAGCGAAAAGACGGCTAAGCTATTAGATGCAGAAGTGGAGATACGATCCAGCTTAAGGACGAGGAAAACGGAAGCCATGAACTGACGATTGAACACATCTGCGAAAATTACATGGGACATTATATTTATATGACGCCTTCTTACTATGAGGAAGTGACTGGCGCCGAGCCGGAATACAATTGTATTTTATTCCAGACGGATGAATCATTTTCAAAGGAGGAAATGGAGGAAGCCGGTGAAAAGATCGTGGCAAGAGATGAAGTCTTAAGCGTATCCTACATGCACGATATTGAGAAACAGCTGGATGATATGCTTGGAAGCCTGAATCTGGTTATTGTGGTGCTGATCGTATCGGCAGGAATGCTGGCCTTTGTGGTATTATATAACCTGAACACCATTAATATCACGGAACGTCAGAGAGAGCTGGCGACCTTAAAGGTGCTGGGATTCTACGACCGGGAGGTGGCGGGAATATGTTTATCGAGAGAACATTCTGCTGACTCTGATCGGAGCGCTGGTGGGCGTGGGACTTGGAAAGGTACTTCACCTGTTTATCATCGAGACGGTAGAGGTGGACGCAGCCATGTTCGGAAGGATCATCAACCTGCCGAGCTACATATACAGTCTGGCGTTTACCGTGGCGTTTTCCCTGATCGTCAATGGCGTGATGTTCTTTAAACTCAGGAAGATCGATATGTAGAATCACTGAAGAGTATTGAATAGAGCGGATGGATTGTTAGCACTCTTTTTTAAAGAGTGACTAATTTTCTATTGACATTTGTTTTTGCTGGTATTATCATATCTGATAGATGAAAAAAGCGGATTGTTCCGCAAAAATAATAGGAGTGATATAAATGGCAGCAAAAGGTAGCTTATCCATAAGCAGTGAAAACATATTTCCGATTATAAAAAAAATGGGTCTATTCAGACCATGATATTTTCGTGCGTGAAATGGTATCCAATGGATGTGACGCCATCACGAAGCTGAAAAAACTGGATGTGATGGGGGAGTACCAGCTTCCGGACGGGTATAAGCCATCCATTAAGGTGGAAGTAAATCCAGAAGAGAAGACACTGAAATTTACCGATAACGGTATCGGTATGACAGCAGAAGAGGTGGAGGAATACATTACACAGATCGCATTTTCCGGAGCCACCGAATTTCTGGAGAAATATAAAGACAAAACTACTGAAGATGATATGATCGGCCACTTTGGACTGGGATTCTATTCTGCATTCATGGTTGCTGATGAAGTGCACATCGATACCCTTTCTTATAAGGAGGGTGCAAAACCGGTACACTGGGTAAGCCAGGGCGGTACAGACTATGAGATGGACGAAGGAACCAAGGCAGAAGTGGGATCCACGATGACCCTGTACCTGAATGATGACAGTCTGGAGTTTGCCAATGAGTACCGTGTCAGAGAAGTACTGGAGAAATACTGCTCCTTTATGCCGGTAGAGATTTTCCTGTCCAAGGAAAATGCGGAACCAGAGTATGAGACCATCGACGAAGCGGATCTGAAGGATGACGATGTTGTGATCGAGCACATCCACGAAGATGCAAGATGGAAGAAAAAGAAAATGAAAACGGCGAAAAAGAGATGGTAGAAGTAGAACCGGCCAAGGAGAAGGTAAAGATCCAGAAGCGTCCGGTATCCATCAGCGATATCCATCCACTGTGGACAAAACATCCGAATGAGTGCAGTGATGAGGATTATCAGGAATTTTTACCGCAAGGTTTTCCTGGATTATAAGGAGCCATTGTTCTGGATCCATCTGAATATGGATTATCCGTTTAACCTGAAAGGAATCCTGTACTTCCCGAGGATCAATACCGAATACGATTCCATCGAAGGAACCATCAAGCTTTATAATAACCAGGTATTTATTGCAGATAACATTAAAGAAGTGATCCCGGAATTCTGATGGTATTAAAGGCGTTTATCGACTGCCCGAATCTGCCGCTGAATGTATCCAGAAGTGCACTGCAGAATGACGGATTCGTGAATAAGATTGCAGATTATATTTCCAAGAAGGTTGCAGACAAGCTGGCCGGTATGTGCAAGACCAAGAGAGAAGACTACGAGAAATACTGGGACAGCATCAGCCCATTCATCAAGTTTGGCTGCCTGAAGGATGAGAAGTTCTGTGACAAGATGAAGGATGCGATCCTGTTCAAAAACCTGGATCATAAATACCTGACATTAAAGGACTGTGTCGAGGCGAACGGCGGTACCTTAGAGAAGCCGGAGGATCAGAAGGAAGAAAAGAAAGACGGAGAAAACGCAGGTGAACAGGCAGAAGAGAAAAAAGACTACCATCTACTATGTAACCGATGAGATCCAGCAGAGCCAGTATATCAACCTCTTTAAGAGCCAGGGACAGGATGCCGTGATCCTGGGACACAACATTGATTCTCCGTTCATCACACAGTTAGAGCAGCGTTATCCGACAGTTCAGTTCCAGCGCATTGACGCAGACCTGAGCGAACAGTCCAAAGAAGAGGTGGGCGAGGAAGAAAAGGAAGCCTTCCAGAAGAAAGCGGACGAATTAACCGAGATCTTCCGTAAAGAGCTGGGCAATGATAAGCTGGAGGTTAAGACAGAGAAGTTAAAAGACGATAAAGTTGCTTCTATGATTACCTTGTCTGAGCAGAGCCGCCGGATGCAGGAAATGATGAAGATGTACGGCATGGCCGATATGGGCATGGGTATGGGCGGAGAGACCACCCTGATCCTGAATGCAAACCATCCATTAGTACAGTATGTGGCAGAGCATAAGGACAGCGGAAATACAGGTATGATCTGTAAACAGCTTTATGATCTGGCAATGCTGGCACATAAGCCGCTGAATCCAGAGGAGATGACTGCGTTTGTACAGAGAAGCAACGAGATCATGATGCTTCTGACAAAATAAAAGACAATTAAACTGAGGATAAGAAAAATCTCCGGGGACGGGTGTGCAGGACACCGTCTCCGGAGATTTTTTTATCTCGCAATCAAAAGTATGGTACAATAATAA
>ENA-OPZM01000787-OPZM01000787.1-human-gut-metagenome-genome-assembly--contig:-NODE-787-length-12745-cov-2.082818_pt1 | contig 12745 bp, 15 predicted proteins | sample MGYA00242478_ERZ504493 | MGnify/ENA primary metagenome ERZ504493 (study PRJEB26092, sample SAMD00036227) | human gut metagenome | host: Homo sapiens | study: EMG produced TPA metagenomics assembly of...
TTGCTGTGCATCGTTTCCTTTATTCTGTTGAATCATACCGTAAAGAGTTTTCAGGCAGTTCAGATAAAAATGAGGCTTCAACTGAATTTGAAAATATTGCAGCTGAGATTTTTGAATGGTCAGCTTATTTTCATAAGTGCGGATTTTCAGATGGTGAATTTCATCCATCATTCGGTTAAAAGTGGAATTAAAGACGGAAAATTCACGGATAAACTGTGTTTCCTGCAGTTTTGAGTTCAATTTACCGTTTCGAATATTCTCCATGGTAGCGATTGCATCTCTTAATGGAGAAAAGTAAATTTTGATGGCCAAAAAAACACATGAACGGAATCAAAAGCAGTGCCAGCACAGAGGCAATGATGGCAAACATCTGTGTCGCATTTAAATAAAACTGGCTTCCCTGGTAAGAGGAAAGGTAAAGCATGGTAATATCAGCATATTTTAAGCGATCCTGTACAACAAAAAAGTTTTCTTTTTGTCCTTTTTTGACGTGGTTATTGTCTTCAGGCGAAAAGGTCAGTTTATTTTCTGTAATGGTTTTAGAAGGATTTAATACGGTTCCGTCATTGGAAAGATAGACGAGTGAACTAGTTTTATGCGTTTGTGTGGCGAGGCGAGATGGAGCCATGACCAGGTCAAAATCTACTAGAGAAACACTGTAGGCATTGGAAAAACCGAGAAGGCGAACCAAAAAGTATTTATCACCGACTTTATCGTAAAACCAGGATTTGGAAGTTGATTCAAAATCAAGGGATTTTACATAATTCTGCATTGTTATTAATTCTTCATAGGAATAGCAGTCCTGATAGGCACAGCGGCAGACATCATTGGGAGCAGAATAAATATAGACAGCACCGAGACATTCTGTCAGAGCAAGCTGTTCCCGTGCTTTATTCACAATGGAGAGTGTATTTAAATGAACATCGAGCGGATCAAGTTATATTTTAGTTTCTGATAATTCCAGTTCGTAGCCCAGTCCTGTGCCATTGAGGTTTCTATCTGGGAAAGATCTGCTTCTAACTGTTCCTGATAGAGAAACAGAGCATTTCGATTTGCAGAAGCGATTTCGCGGTTCAGCAGGCGAAGCGAGTAGAAATCAAAAAATATCGTCAGAAATGTAAGCGGGAATAAGCATGATAAGGCTTATAAGGGTGAAAAAATTTTTGATGAGATGTAAAAATTTTTACGAGATAACATAAGAGCCTCCAAGAATATAACAATATAAGAAAAATCGTGTGAGCGTTTCAATTGTTGGAACATGCCATTTATTCTAATATAGATGTCGTGTGTTTTCAAGAAATAAGTATACAGATTCGTTAAAATAACGAAAGTTACAGTGGTATGTCACAATATATAAAGAGAAAGTCACAGATTTTATAGAGAAAGAGATACTTCTTTGATAGGATATAGCTATTCGTAAAACAAAGAAAAGAACAAAGGAGAGAAATGTAATGAATAAGAAAAAAGCAATGGCATTTTTACTTGTTTCTGTTATGGCAGGAAGTATGCTGGCAGGCTGCGGAAGCGATAATGCGTCCAGCTCAAATGACGGATCTTCCAAGAGCGCAGACAGCAGCAATCAGGACAGTTATACGGTAAAAATTCTGGCACCTGGCGATGCCAGCACAGATGACTGCGCAAAAATTTCTGAGGCAGCAAGCAAAATCACCGAGGAAAAATTCAATACTAAAGTTGAGCTGACTCGTGTTGGATTTGGAAGTTATGATCAGCAGGTCAACCTGACACTGGCATCTTCTGAAAAACTGGATCTGATGTATGAATATTGCGGTAATGAACATCCGCAATCAGCAGCGGACAGATTGTTCCGATCACGGATTATCTGGACAGTTATGGAAGTGATATGAAATCCCAGATCAGCGATTCTGATTGGAAATGTGTAACTTTTAATGGCGATATTTATGGAGTTCCAGCAAATAAAGAGAAAGCAACCGGATGGGGATTTGCCATGAACAAAGAGATGGCAGATGCAACTGGAATTGATTACAGCTCTATCAAAACAGAAGAAGAGTTAGAACCGCTTCTGGAGAAAGTAAAAGAAATGTATCCGGATGTATATCCAATTGTATCAAATAATGGTTCTATGAGCTTGATGACAGATCAGGATGATCTGGGCGGAGATATTGGATCACTGGAAAGTGCATCTGGAGATAATACAACCGTTATCAATTATTATGGAACAGATGAATATATGAACGAAATGAAACTTCGTTATGATTGGGCACAGAAAGGCCTGCTCATGCCGGATGCTTCTACTTCCACTGAAAACGCAAACAGCCTGATTGGTGCAGGAAAAGGATTTGGACGTTTCACAAATACCAAGCCGGGTATTGAAAAAGAGATGGAAAAAGAGGTAGGAAAGGAAGTTGTTGTTCTGGAGATGGTAAAACCATATACCACCACAACACGTGTCGATATTGTATGGTATGTACCGCACAATAGTGAAAAACCGGAAAGAGCTGTACAGGTATTAAATGAGATCTACACGAACCCGGATCTGGCCAATCTTTTTATCAATGGTTTAGAAGGAAAGCATTATGAATTTGTAGATAAGGAAAAGGGAATCGTTAATTATCCAGAAGGAGTTAATGCCAGCAATACAGGCTATACCAGTCTTCCATGGGCATGGCCAAACGAGACAATTTCTTATATTTGGGAAGGTCTTGATTCAGATATCTGGGATCAGATTCAGGAATTTAACAAAGATGCGACAGTTTCTCCAGCCAAAGGTTTTGCATGGGACAACACAGAAGTACAAAATGAAGTAACTGCATGTGCAAACGTTGTGGCAAAATATGGTCCGGCGCTGGAGTGCGGTTCCCTGGAGCCGGAAACTACCATTCCGAAATTCTTGGATGAGCTGAAAGCTGCAGGAGCAGATACCATCATTGCAGAGAAACAGAAACAGTTAGACGCTTGGCTGGAAGCCAACAAATAATGGAGGCTGGGAAGATGAAAAGAAATTGGGGTAAAATCCGCAGATTTATTCCCATGTATCTGATGCTGCTTCCGGGACTTGTATACTTATTTATCAATAACTATATGCCCATGGCTGGAATTATTATTGCATTCAAGAAATATAATTACAGCTGGGAATCCTGAAAAGCCCGTTTACAGGCCTGAAAAACTTTGAGTTTTTGTTCAAGACAAAAGATGCCTGGACAATTACAAGAAACACACTGGGATACAACGTAATCTTTATCGTAGTCGGAACCGTACTTGCAATTGCAGTGGCAATTCTGCTGAATGAAATCCGTTCCACGATGGGAAAGAAAATATACCAGACGTTAATTCTGGTACCGTTCCTGATTTCTATCGTCGTTGTCAGCTACCTGGTATATGGATTCCTCAGCACAGATGCCGGATTCATTAATAACAGTATTCTGAAACCAATGGGAAAACAGGGCATCGGATGGTATTCTGATCCGAAGTACTGGCCATTCATTTTGATCTTTGTCAATGTATGGAAAAACCTGGGATATAACTGCATTATCTATTATGCAACGGTAGTAGGACTGGATGCCAGCCTTTATGAGTCTGCATCCATTGACGGTGCGAACCGCTGGCAGAGAATTCTGCATATCACACTGCCGGGACTGAAAACAACCATTATCACACTGACCCTGATGAGCGTAGGACGTATTTTCTATTCCGATTTCGGACTGTTCTATCAGGTACCAATGAACAGCGGACCGCTGATCGACGTGACAAACACCATCGATACTTACGTATATCGTGGATTGATGGAGCTGAACAACATCGGTATGGCATCTGCAGCAGGTCTTTATCAGTCACTGGTAGGATTTGCACTGGTACTGATTGCAAACCTGGTTGTTCGAAGACTGGACGAAAACAGCGCATTATTCTAAGCGAAGGGAGAGTATGAAAAAATGGTTGAAAGAAATAAAGGCTTTCAGATTGCAGCCAATGTGATTATGATCTTACTGTCCGCTATGTGTATCGTCCCGTTTATCCTGCTGATCATGTCATCCATCACCAAAGAGAATGTTCTGTTAAAATACGGATATTCTTTCTGGCCGCGCGAGATCAGTTTGATGCATACAAAACACTGCTGGTAGAATCCGGCAGTATTGTAAGAGGCTATATCATTTCCGCACTGGTAACGGTAGTTGGAACCGTGGCAAACCTGACTCTGACAACACTGTTTGCCTATCCGCTGTCAAGAAAAGATCTTCCGGGAAAAGCATTTTTCTCCTTTGTGATTTTCTTTACGATGTTGTTCAACGGTGGCTTGGTACCGTCCTATATGATGTGGACTGGAATCTTTCATATTAAAAATACCATCTGGGCACTGATTGTTCCAAATCTTCTGATGGGAGCTTTCTATGTCATCATGATGAGAACGTATTTCACCACCAATATTCCTGATGCGGTCATCGAGGCTGCAAGAATTGACGGAGCAGGTGAGTGGAGAATTCTGGCAAAAATTGTTCTTCCGATGTCTACGCCGATTATTGCTACACTGGCACTTCTGGTCGGCCTCGGATACTGGAATGACTGGTTGAATGGTCTGTACTATATCAACAACGATAAACTGTACAGTATTCAGGTTCTGCTGAATAAGATGCTTCTGGATGTGCAGTATCTGATGAGCGGTGCTTCAGGAGGAGCATTGACACAAAGCATTACACTTCCGGCAACTGGTATCAAAATGGCCGTTGCAGTTATGGGAGCACTTCCAATTCTGGTTGTGTATCCATTCTTCCAGAAATACTTTGTGAAAGGTATTGTGATTGGAGCTGTAAAGGGCTAATAGAATTCTTATAATAGAAAGCAGACTTTCCAGATACACGCAGGAATGCGTGAGAATGGAAAGTCTGTTTTTTGATGCAACTTTAGTTCAGCTTAATATTTTTAAACAGCGATCCCAATGTCGTCGTTACTTCTTCCGTCTTTGGAAGTTCGATTGTTTCCTCCTGAATTTCTTCGGCTGCGACATCGTCGAGGGCTTTCATGGAAAGACTGAGTTTGCCGTCTTTGATGGCGATGACTTTTACTTTGACTTTATCGCCGACTGCCAGGACTGCGGATGGATGTTTGATTCGTTTGGCGCAGATCTGGGAGATGTGGACGAGGCCGGAGAGGCCGTTTCCGAGGCTGATGAAGGCGCCGTATGGCTGCAGGCTCTCAACGGTTCCTTCGGTGACGAGGCCGACTTCTACGTTGGAGATTTTCTCTTTGCGCTCTTCGTCTGCCTTTCTCGCGGAGAATTTCGCGGGCGGAAGAGGATCAGGCGGGTCTTTTTCTTTGTCGAGGTCAAAAACCTGTACCTGAATGTCTTTGTTTAAGTATTCATTCAGATCTTCCACGTAGTTCAGGGAGAGTTTGGAAGCCGGGATGAAGCCGCGGATTCCTTCGACGTAAGCGATAACACCGGCGTTTACGATTCCTTTGACTTTTACATCCAGTACGGTTTTCTCTTCTTTGTACTGTGCGAGTTTTTCCCATGCGAGGATATCGTTTGCCTCTGCGCGGGAGAGAAGAATGTTGCCGTGGCCGTCGTCTTTGCGGATCACGGTTGCGGTGATTTCGTCACCGACCTGAACAGCGTCTTTTAAGGAGAAGCCAGGCTCGTTGCTGAAGTCCTCGGCGCGGATGACACCCTCTGCGTAGTATTTCAGATCGAGAATCACCTCTTTTTCATCTACGGAGATGACGGTTCCGGTGAGCATGTCGCCTTCCTCAATTTTTTTGAAGGAAGCTTCCAGCTCTGCGGAGAAGTCATCCATGGTTAATTTTTCTTCTGACATAATGAAACACCCCTTTTTCGTAAGAATAACAGGAAAACGAGAGGAAAATTGTGGATTTATGAAAAAATCGGGTTCAATTTTGCACGTTTTCTATCTGCGTTTATCTTAACATAAAAGATTTTCTTTGACCAGATGAAAAAAGGATGGTAATATGTGTGTAGTCGTTACCAAAATTACTGAGACGCGCACTTGCTGCGCGGCTGCAGGAGAAAGTGATTCAGGTGGCCGCCCGGAACTTCGCGGAGCAATTTGCATGTGCAGGGCGGCGGTTACTGGTCACGAAGTGAGCAGTAACTGTAGTCGTTACAAAAAAAGAAGTAAAACTACCGGGACGAACTTACTGTATACCACAAACATACAGAAGGGAGGAGTACTATTATGAAATCAAATTCAAGAGTTTATGTAATTGGACATAAAAATCCGGATACGGATTCGATCTGTTCGGCGATTGCCTATGCGGATATCAAAAACAGAACGGATAAAACAAAAACCTACGTGGCACGCCGTGCCGGTCAGATCAACGAGGAGACCGAGTATGTGCTGAAACGCTTTGGGGTGCGTGCGCCGGGCTACCTGCCGAATGCGGGAACGCAGGTAAAGGAAATTGAAATTCACGAGGTGCCGAGCGTGCCGGGTACGATTTCCGTGAAAAAAGCGTATTCCATGATGAAAAACAACAATGTAGTCACACTGCCGATTACTTCGCCGGACAATGATCTGCAGGGCGTGATCACGGTCAGTGATATCGCGGAATCCTATATGGATTCTTATGACAGCCATGTCATGTCACTGGCAAGGACGCAATACCGCAGTATCGCGGATACGTTGGACGGATCTGTCATTGTCGGAAATGAGCATGGATATTTTATCCGCGGAAAAGTCGTTGTCGGCGCATTCCATCCGGATACGATGGAGAACTACATCGAAAAAGATGACCTTGTCATTCTCGGAAACCGTGCGGAGGACCAGCTCTGTGCAATCGAGATGGATGCAAGCTGCATTATCGTCGGACTTGGCGCAAAGGTGACGAAAACGATTCAGAAATTTGCAGAGGAAAAATGCTGTGTGATCATCAGCAGTCCGCATGACACGTATACGATTGCGCGTCTGATTAACCAGAGTATTCCGGTCAAATATCTGATGCGCAGAAGCAATCTGATCACGTTCAACACCGAAGATTTCCTCGATGATATCAAAGAAGTTATGAAAAATCAGAGACACCGCGATTTCCCGATTCTGAACAAGAAAGGAAAATATGTGGGAACGATTTCCCGCCGGAATCTGATCGGAAATGCAGGAAAGAAACTGATTCTCGTCGATCACAATGAGGAATCACAGGCGGTCGATAACGTCAAAGAGGCGGAGATTCTCGAGATCATCGACCATCATCGTCTGGGATCACTTGAGACGATGGCGCCGGTTATGTTCCGCAATGAGCCGGTGGGCTGCACGGGAACGATTATGTATGAAATTTATAAGGAAAAAGAGCTGGAGATCGCGCCGAACATCGCAGGACTGCTCTGCGCAGCCATCATTTCCGATACGCTGATGTTCCGGTCGCCGACGTGTACGTTTCTTGATAAAGCGGCAGCAGAGGCTCTGGCGGACATTGCAGGCATCAGCATTCCGGAGTTTGCATCCGAAATGTTCCGCGCAGGAAGCAATCTGAAGGATAAATCTCCGGAGGAGATTTTCTACCAGGATTTCAAAAAATTCATCATGGGCGATGTTACGTTTGGTGTCGGCCAGATTACATCCCTCGATGCGGCGAGCTGGAATCCATCAAGGAACAGCTTCTGCCACAGATGGAAAGCGAGTGCGGAAAACACGGCATCGAGATGGTATTCTTTATGCTGACCAATATTATAGAAGAATCTACAGAGCTTCTGTATTATGGAAGCGGGGCAAAGGAAGTCATCGAAAAAGCTTTTGAAGATCTTCCGGTCAACGAGGTCAGCTGCGAGCTGAAGGGTGTTGTGTCGAGAAAGAAACAGCTGATTCCGGCATTTATGATGGCGCTGCAGAATCAGTAAAAACAGAAAAAATAAAAAAGCGTGGTTCCGGGCCTGAAAACAGATCCGGGGCACGCTTTTTTCGGTCATAAAAGGGTGAAAAAGAGGAAAGGAAAGAAATAAGAATGGGAAAACAGACATGGAAAGCGGGAAATATGCTGTATCGCTGCCGGCGGTCATGGTGTCGGTGCGCGGAAAGAACGGGGAGGACAACATCATCACCGTTGCCTGGGCCGGCACGGTGTGTACGAATCCTCCGATGGTATCGATCTCGGTGCGGCCGGAACGCTACAGCTATCAGATGATCAAAGAGAGCGGTGCGTTCGTCATCAACCTGACGACGGAGGACCTCTGCTATGCGACCGACTACTGCGGCGTGCGCTCGGGAAGAGATGTGGATAAGTTCAAAGAGATGAAACTGACGAAAGTCGAGGCGGAGGAGATTTCCGCACCGATGATCGGGGAGTCGCCGGTTAATATCGAGTGTAAAGTGGAGCAGGTGCTCGAACTGGGCTCGCATCACATGTTTCTTGCAAAAGTTGTGGCTGTCCATGCGGATGAGGCATACATGGATGAGCGCGGCCGCTTCGATCTGAACCGCGCGAAACCGATTGTGTATTCCCACGGAGAGTACTTTGGAATCGGGAAAAAGCAGGGAACCTTTGGCTGGAGCGTGAAGAAAAAATCGAAAACACCTAATATAAAAACAAAAAACCGCAGCTAATCTTTATTTTCTAAAGAATCAGCACGCGAAATTTTATAGTACTTTCGGTAAAAATATACAAAATCGACAAAAATACTGGGTAAATATTAGAAAACGCTACAAAATCATGATTTATTAGGAATTTTTTGCGTGAAATATTGCAAAAACCGGATATTTTATGCTATAATATCAACCAATCGTTGACCTTATAAAATTAAGTGATCCGGAGGACGGGAGAATCCACCGGAGACGCGAGAGAGTGCGGAAATGATTTTCTCCACGCTTTAAGGCTGATGAGAACCGCAGATGGATCTTTTAAAGAAATCTTTCTGCACTACATTAAGGGAGAAATTTCAAGGAGGAAACTAACATGTCATACGTAGATGAGGTTATTGAGTCCGTAGTTGCAAAAAACCCAGCTGAGCCGGAATTCCATCAGGCAGTCAAAGAGGTTCTGGAATCTCTTCGCCCTGTTATTGAAGCAAACGAGGAAAAATACAGAAAAGTCGCTCTTCTGGAGAGAATGGTAGAGCCAGAGCGTCAGATCAAATTCCGTGTGCCGTGGGTAGACGATAAAGGACAGGCTCATGTAAACACCGGATATCGTGTACAGTTTAACAGTGCAATCGGACCTTACAAAGGAGGAATCCGTCTGCATCCTTCTGTAAATATTGGTATTATCAAATTCCTGGGATTCGAGCAGGTATTCAAAAACTCACTGACCAGCCTTCCGATCGGCGGAGGTAAAGGTGGTTCTGACTTCGATCCGAAAGGAAAATCTGACAGAGAGATCATGGCATTCTGCCAGAGCTTTATGACAGAGCTTTGCAAATATATCGGCGCAGACACCGACGTACCGGCTGGTGACATCGGAACAGGCGCAAGAGAGATCGGCTTCATGTTCGGACAGTACAAGAGAATCCGCGGCGTATACGAAGGCGTTCTGACTGGTAAAGGTTTAAGCTACGGCGGATCTTTAGCAAGAACAGAGGCTACCGGATACGGACTGCTGTACCTGACCCAGGAGCTGCTGAAACTGAACGGCATCGACATCGCAGGCAAGACCGCTTGTGTATCTGGTTCCGGAAACGTTGCAATCTATGCAATCGAGAAAGCTACTCAGCTTGGTGTGAAAGTTCTCACCTGCTCTGACTCCAACGGATGGGTTTACGATCCAGACGGAATCGATGTAGCTGCATTAAAAGAGATCAAAGAAGTAAATCGTGCTCGTCTGACCGAGTACAAGAAATATCGTCCAAACTCCGAGTACCACGAAGGACGCGGCGTATGGGTTGTAAAAGCAGACCTTGCTCTTCCTTGCGCAACTCAGAACGAGCTGCTGCTTGAGGATGCAAAAGCACTTGTTGAGAACGGATGCACTGCAGTATGCGAGGGCGCTAACATGCTACTACTCTGGAAGCAACCAAATATCTGCAGGAGCACGGCGTAATCTTCGCACCTGGAAAAGCTGCAAACGCAGGTGGTGTTGCAACATCCGCACTCGAGATGTCCCAGAACTCCGAGCGTCTGTCCTGGACCTTCGAAGAAGTTGATGCAAAACTGAAGAGCATCATGATCAACATCACACACAACATGGTTGATGCTGCAAAACGTTACGGCCATGAGGGCGACTATGTTATGGGCGCTAACATCGCAGGCTTTGAGAAAGTAGCTGACGCTATGATGGCTCAGGGAATCTGCTAATCTGATTTTGAGAAATCCAAAGGGATCTCCGGTTAAGGAACGGGGGTCCCTTTTTGCATAAAAGATAGAAGAAACACAGAAAAATAACGAAAATTACAGGGTACAAAAAACATTACATTTTGCAACGAGACTAGACAGAAGAAATAGACTTTCACGCGGTACCGTGTGAATAAAACGACAGAATATGCGAGTGAGTTGTATTATTATGCATAAATGCAATATACAGGTAATATAAAAACCTAAGAAAAACGTAAGAAAAAAGATATTTTATGTTCAGAAATAGAGCGTATAGTAAACAAAAATAATGCAAAAATAATGAAAAGCAGAAGTTGACAAGAGCTTGCGCGAGAAATATAATTATTTATGTATTGATAAAGAACTTGTTTGCATTAATATGTAATGAATTTGCATACAGGGAAGAGGAAGAGAAGATGACATTAAAAGATTGCTACATGCAGATGGGAGCAGATTACGAGGAAACCGTTCAGCGGCTTCGCAGTGAATCTCTGATTCAGCGGATCATTTTAAAATTTCCTCAGGATCCGAGCTATCAGGAGCTTTGCCAGGCACTGGCGGACGGAAATATTGAGGTTGCATTCCGTGCAGCTCATACATTAAAAGGCGTGTGCCAGAATCTTGGTTTTAAAAATCTGTACGAGCCAAGCGCCGAGCTGACCGAGCGGTTAAGACCGCTGCAGGAGACCGAGACGGATGATCTGATGCAGAAGGTGACGGAAGAATATAACCGCACCGTAAAAGCGATTGAGGATTTCCAGAACGCTTAAATTGAAGGAAGAAAACAAGGAGACATTGATCTGTGAGATGAGGAACACAGACCGGTGTCTCCTTTTTATGGAATTCTGTACAAGATGCGGGTTGACGGGAAAAAAAGAAACATGATAATCTTTTTACATAAAAGCACAGCTTATGAAGAAGACTTGTTTAAAAAGAAAAACTTATAAGTATCTATAAGAAAAAACAAGGACGCTTTGCCGGAAAAAATTCCGGCTGTGCAGGGCATATTCCATACCGAAAGGCAAGGCAGCCCAAATCTACAAAAGCAGGAGAAAAGCAATGAAAAAGAAAAAAGTTCAGCTATGGGAACCCCGTACACCTTTGAAGGACGGATTCCGCTGAAGCAGGCGATTCCGCTTGGATTGCAGCACGTAATGGCGATGTTCATAGGAAACCTTACCCCGCTTCTGATCATCATGGGAGCGTGCGGTCTGACGGCGGATGCGGGCTACGGTGCACTTCGTACGGCTCTTTTGCAGAATGCAATGACAGTAGCCGGTATTGTAACACTGGTACAGATGTTTTCGATTGGACCGATCGGCGGTAAAGTGCCGATTGTTATGGGTACATCTTCTGGATTCCTCGGCGTATTCAAGAGCGTGACAGCCGTGCTGGGACAGGGCGCGCTGACGTACGGCGCTATCCTTGGTGCGACAATTGTCGGCGGTCTGTTTGAGGGCGTGCTTGGCGTCTGTTTAAAGCCGCTTCGTAAATTTTTCCCGTCGGTTGTTACCGGCTGCGTCGTTATGGCGATCGGTCTTTCGTTGATTCCGGTTGGAATCAATTATCTCTGCGGCGGTTCCGGAACGAACGATTACGGTTCCATACAGAACCTGTTCCTTGGCATGGTCGTTCTGATTGTAACGCTGGCACTGAAGCACTTTACAAATCCGAAGGGAATCTTAAGCACGGCTTCAATTCTGATCGGTATTTTAGTCGGCTACGTGGTAGCTATTATTATGACCATGGTTCTGCCGCATACCGGAACGGCGGTTCTTGAGGATGGAAGCACTGTTTCCTATACATATTCCTGGGTTGTCAATTTCCAGCAGGTAAAAGATGCGTCCTGGTTCGCACTCCCTGGTATTGCAGGCTTTGGAAAACTGGCTGAGGTAAAACCAGTCTTCCGTGTGGAGGCAATTCTCCCGGTAGCGATCATGTTCATCGTAACAACCGTTGAGACGGTCGGCGATATCTGCGCCTGCGTAGAGAGCGGTATGGACCGCGAGGCAACCGATTCCGAGCTTTCCGGCGGTATCATCTGCGACGGTCTCGGATCCAGCTTTGCAGCAGCACTCGGCGTTCTCCCGAATACTTCTTTTGCACAGAACGTCGGCATTATTTCGATGACAAAAATCGTAAACCGTATGGCACTTTCCTGCGGAGCCATTTTCCTGATCCTCTGCGGACTCTGTCCGAAGATTGCAGCATTTGTATCCATTATGCCGCAGTCCGTACTCGGCGGTGCAGCCGTTATGATGTTTGCGTCAATTCTGGTTTCCGGTATCCAGCTCATCACAAAAGAGCCGATTACGAGCCGTGAGATCACGATCGTTTCTGTTGCACTGGGTCTTGGCTACGGCCTTGGTTCCACAGCGGGAGCAACTTCTGAGCTTCCTTATTATATCCAGCTGATTTTCGGCGGCTCCGGTATTGTTCCGGCAGCTGTTGCGGCGATTGTACTGAATATCATTATTCCAAAAGAGAAGAAAAAAGCAGAATAAAGAACAAAAAAAGAAAAA
>ENA-OPZM01000788-OPZM01000788.1-human-gut-metagenome-genome-assembly--contig:-NODE-788-length-12736-cov-2.768499_pt1 | contig 12736 bp, 12 predicted proteins | sample MGYA00242478_ERZ504493 | MGnify/ENA primary metagenome ERZ504493 (study PRJEB26092, sample SAMD00036227) | human gut metagenome | host: Homo sapiens | study: EMG produced TPA metagenomics assembly of...
CAAAAATCACAGGTAATCCAGCTCTTTCAATAGCTTCACGATATGCCATATAATTTACTCTGCGCGTATCAAATAAAGTACCATCTAAATCACAAATAACTAATTTACTTTTTTCCATTAAAAATCCCCTTAGGTTATTTAAAATCTATCATTATTTTTTACAATATCTATGTTATTCTATCACATCTAAAGATACTTGTCTTTTATATCTATGGTTTTTCTTGCAAACAACTTTATTTTCTTACCAAATAATAAAGCTACTTTCGATTTTATCTCTAAATCAAAAGTAGCTTTATTTTATATTCATACTTAGTCAATCAATTTATTTGCTCTAAGTACAGTTTTTATACTTTCTGCACTAAAATGAAGAGCTTTTAATTCATCTTCTGGTAAATCTATAGCTAATCGTTTTTCTACACCATTTGCACCAATGATACTTGGCAAGCTAAGTGCTACATCTGTTAAGCCATATTCGCCTTCAAGCGGAGTAGAAACTGGTGTTACACAACGTTCATTAAACATAACAGCACGAGCTAATCTACAAGCGCCCATTGCTATGCCAGTATTTGTCCAACCTTTAGACAATAATACATCATATGCTGTATTTACTACTTCCTGAGCTATAGCTTTTTTATCAAAATCACTGTTATGATCATAATATTTATCTAAATCAGCTAAACGCACACCGCCAATGCTGATTGTAGACCATGCAGGAAAAGCAGAATTACCATGTTCACCAAGCATAAAGCCCTGAACATCTTTAGCATCAACATTATAATGATTTGCTATGATGCGTTTTAAGCGAAGTGTTTCTAAAGTAGTCCCTGTACCGAATAATTTTCCTTTTTCATAACCAAATTTAGTAGCTGCCAAATATGTAGTTACATCAAGCGGATTAGTAATCATGATAAAAGGTGTATTTTTTGTATATTTTGTAACCTCTGTCATGATTTCACCAATAACTTTTACATTTCGTTCTGCAAGTATTAATCTGTCTAATTTTTCCCCAGGTAAGATACTAGGGCCACCAGAACAAATAATTATATCAGCATCTTTACACTGACTAAAATCGCCTGAATAAACTTTCATACCTGGTACATACGTACAAGGTGTCGCATGAGTTGCGTCTAAAAGCTTCGCCATGAGCTACTTTTTTCATTAATATCTATACATACGATTTCAGCAGCTAAATTCATTGCCATTGCTTGCGTTAATACAGCTGAACCTACATGACCAAGACCTATGATTGCTAATTTACTCATTTTCATTCTAATTACCCCCATATCACAAAACCATTAATCTTATTTTATTAAATAAATGGTTCGATTTTTTATGATATAGCAAATAATCTTCATTGTCAACATGTAAACTAGTTTAGTCTTTTTTCTTTTCAAAAATTTTCGCCATCATTTTCTTTACAAGTCTTACACTTTGATCAAATTTTTCCGTATCACTATCTGATAAATCAGTCGTACTTTCCATAAAAATAAGTCTTTGTGATTTTTGATGTTCCTTTAAAAAATTTCTACCTTTTTCACTCAAAGAAATTTGACTATATCTTCTATCCTTACTTAAACAAGTCTTTTTAATAAATTCTTTTTTCACTAATTTATCAATGATAGGACTCATTTGTTGTTTTGATATAGATAAATGTTTTGCCAGCTCTGTTACAGTAGCAAATGTATCCTCTTTTTCAAAAAGATAATACATCACTGCAAAGTGATTGAGTGGTAATGGCAAAGCTGCAGTTCGCCATAATTTGTGATTATAAGTCATCATAATATCAAACAAATCAAAATAAATATCTGATATCTTTCTGCTATTCTTCTCCAAAAATTTCTCTCCCTTTGTCAAAATTTAATAATAAAAAATTTTATTTTTTCAAAGATTAAAACCAGATTAAAAACTGTCTTCAAGAGTGCAAAATTCTTGACTTTTCAATAGATATACTATACTATAGAACACGATAATAGTAAATACTTGTGTACTATCAGCTATTTATAAAAAATCTAAAAAGCTGATTATAAAGCTGTGCTAAAGCACAGCTTTTGAAATTTATCAAAGGAGGTTTAATAATTTTGGCCACACAATCAAAGAAAAAAGCTGTTATCCTAGTTGTAGCCATAGTAGTTATAGCACTTATTGGATATCTTGCATATTCTAAGTTAACAGCTACATCACAGGGCAACAAAACAGCAGGTGGTCCTGCAACTGTAAAAGCAATGCAGGTAATCAAACGTGATACACCACTTAATTATGAATATGCTGGTAATATCAAATCAACAGACGAAGTAAAAATCACTTCTCGTGTTTCAGGCACAATTGTTGAAAAATATATTACAGGTGGCGAATTCGTACAAGCAGGTCAACCACTTTACAAAATTGACAGTCGTCAATATGAAAGTACATTGCTCTCAGCTCAAGCAACATTAGCTCAATCTCAAGCTAATTATCAAAACGCTTTAGCTACATTACAAAATGCTCAAGTAGATAATAACCGTTACCAAACATTATTATCTCAAAACGCAATTTCCGATCAACAAGCTGCAACTCAACAATCTCAAGTAGAAGCTTTAACTGCATCATTGCAAGCTCAGCAAGCAATCATTGATTCCAATGCTGCTCTTGTAAAAAAAGCTCAAGAAGATTTAGATGATACAGTTGTTTATGCCCCAACTTCTGGTAAACTCGATATCAATGATATTGATGTAGGTGCTTATGCTACTGCTGGAAGTACAGTTCTTGTAACAATGGGCTCTGTAGACCAGGTATATGCTCAATTTAATGTAAGTGAAAATGAATATTTAAATCTTGCATCTTTCTTTAATAGTGATACTAACAATGTAACTATCACTTTAAGTGATGGTACAGAATATCCTGTTTCTGGTCACCTTGTGCAAGTAGACCGTTCTTTAACTACAAATACTGGTACACTTGCAATCAATGCTTTATTTGATAATCCAGATGGTCTTTTACTTCCTGGTATGTTCGCTCGTGTAAAAATTTCTGGACAAGTAATTCCAAATGCTACTTTAATTCCACAACGTGCAGTACAACAAGTTCTTGAAAAAACTTTCGTAACTGTAGTAGGTCCAGACAATAAATCTGTAAGTAAAGCTGTTACTTTAGGTGATAAAGTTGGTAGTTATTGGATTGTTAAAGATGGTTTAGATGCTAATGACGTTGTTGTTGTTGAAGGTCTTACTAAATTACAAGAAGGCGTTCCTCTTAACGTCACTATGGTAACTCCTGAAGAATTAGGTTTAACTTTTTAATCAGGGGGTGCTATAATTGTCAAGATTCTTTATAAATCGTCCGATATTTGCTATTGTTATATCTTTAATCATTGTAATCTTAGGTACAATTTCTGCTTTTAACTTACCAATAGCACAATATCCACAGATTTCTCCACCTACAATTACTGTAAGCACAACTTATACAGGTGCCAATGCTGATACCGTAAATGAAACTGTCGCTCAAGTAGTTGAACAGCAAGTAAACGGTGTTGAAGGCATGGATTATATGAGTTCTACTGCTTCAAATGATGGTAGATATAGCTTACAAGTAGTCTTCAAATTAGGTACTGATGGTGATATGGACTCAGTAAAAGTACAAAACAATGCTTCTACTGCTGAACCAAGCTTACCAACTGATGTTCAAACATATGGTCTTACTACTCGTAAAGCCTCTAGTGATATGGCAATGGTATTGACTTTAACATCACCTAACGGTACTTATGATAGTGTTTTCTTAAAAAACTATGCTGATATTTATCTCGTAGATAAAATCAAACGTGTTCCAGGTGTTGGGGACTTAAACGTATTCGGTGCTGACTATGCAATGCGTCTTTGGATCAATCCTGATAAATTAGCAGAACTTGGTCTTACTGTAGCTGATGTTGTCAGTGCAGTAAAAGAACAAAACATTCAGGCTCCTGCTGGTACAATCGGTCAGATGCCTGCACCAAAAGACCAAGAATTCCAATATACAGGTAAAGTTCAAGGTCGTTTAATAACACCTGAAGAATTTGGAAATATTATTATTCGTTCTGATAATAATAGTGGTTCCTTCGTTCGTGTAAAAGATGTTGCTAGAGTAGAAACTGGCGCTCGTACAAATAATATTTCTACTAAACATAATAATCAAAATTCTGTAGGTTTCGGTGTTCAGCTTACAAGTGATGCTAACGCAATGGAAACTGTAAGCCAAGTAAAAGAAATCCTTGAAGAAGCTAAAGCAGATTTCCCTCCTGATTTAGAATATGAAGCAGTTGTAGATAATACAACATATATCAGCGAATCTATTCAGGAAGTTGTTAAAACATTTGTTGAAGCCCTCTTACTCGTTATGCTCATTGTATATATCTTCTTACAGAGCTGGCGTGCAACTTTAATTCCAATGCTCGCTGTACCAGTTTCCCTTATCGGTACTTTTGCAGCCTTCATTGTATTGGACTTTACTATTAATACACTTACCTTATTCGGTATGGTTCTTGCCATTGGTCTTGTTGTCGATGATGCTATCGTTGTTATCGAAAACGTTGAACGTCATATGGCAGAAGATGGTCTTGATCCTAAAGAAGCAACAGGTCGTGCTATGGATGAGGTACAAGGTCCAGTTGTCGCTATTGCCTTCACACTTGCTTCTGTATTCGTACCAGTAGCAGGTTTAGGTGGTATGACAGGGGTTTTATATCGTCAATTCGCTTTGACAATTGCTATTTCCATGGCATTATCTGCCTTTGTGGCTTTAACACTTACACCTGCACTTTGTGCTACTTTGTTAAAACCACATACTCCTAATGAAAATAAAGACTCTACTATAGGCAGTTTCTTTATTAGATTTAACCAATTCATGAATTGGATGACTAGAGGATATGTAAAATGTATTGCTTTCCTCATTGGTAAAGCTAAACTTTGCGTAGTATTCCTTGTAATTATCACAGCTCTTATGGCTGGTTTATTTAGAATATTACCAACTACATTTATTCCTCCAGAAGACCAAGGTTTCTATCTTGGTTCTGTAACATTACCAGAAGGTACTTCCTTAAATCGTACAGAAGAAATAATGGATGCCTTATCTCAAGAACTCAGACAAAATCCAGGTGTTGACCAGGTTATGGGTATTTCTGGTTATGATATTTTATCTGGTGGTGCAAAATCCAGTGCAGCTACTTTCTTCGTTGGTTTAAAACCATGGAGTGAAAGAACTACTCCAGAAACAAGTATCGATGCTGAAGTTGGTATGGCATTTAAACAAGGTATGAATTACCCAGAAGCTTCTATCATCGCTATGAACCCACCATCTCTTCCAGGTCTTGGTATGGTCAGCGGTTCAATCTTCAATTACAAGATATGAGCGGTCATACTAATGAAGAATTAGATACTATCACTAAAAAAATCGTTGCTGCCGCTAATCAGCGTCCAGAACTTCAAGGTGTATATACTACTTACAGTATAAAATCACCAATATATGAATTTGAAGTAGACCGTGAAAAAGTTAAAAACTTAGGTTTAAATATTTCTGATGTATTCACTGCTCTCCAAGTAAACTTTGGTGGTACAGAAATCAACGATTTCAACCAATTTGGTCGTACTTATAAAGTAGTAATGCAAGCAGACAGCAATTTCCGTAATGAAGCTGATACAACACGTTTCATCTTTATTCGCGGATCTAATGGTCAAATGGTTCCATTAAATACTATAATTAAACCAAAATTAAATTCAGGTCCTGCTATCATCTCTCGTTTCAATGCTAGCAGAAGTGTTACAATTCAAGGTAGCCCAAAAGATGGATATAGCTCTGGTCAAGCCATGGCTGCTATCGAAGAAGTTGTAAAAGAAGTGGCACCTACTGGATTTAATATTGACTGGTCTGGTCAAAGCCGTGAAGAACGTGCTGCAACAAGCTCTACAACTCAAGTTATGGCTCTTGCTCTTGTATTCGTATTCTTATGCCTTGCTGCTTTATACGAAAGCTGGAGCGTACCATATGCTGTATTGTTGACTGTTCCAACCGGTATCTTTGGTGCTTTATTATCTGCATATGTCTTAAATATGCAAATCAGTATCTATATGCAAATCGGTATCATCGTTATCATCGGTTTAGCAGCTAAGAACGCTATTCTTATCGTAGAGTTCGCTAAAGTTCGTGTTGATACTGGTATGAAACCATTAAAAGCTGCTTTAGAAGCGGCAAAACTTCGTCTTCGTCCAATCATAATGACATCTCTTGCATTCATCATCGGCTGTTTACCACTTGCTGTAGCAACTGGTGCTGGTGCTGCTGCTCGTAATAACATGGGTATTGCCGTTGTTGGTGGTATGATTTTTGCCACTATCTTAGGTGTATTCTTAATCCCTGTTATGTATCTTGTTGTTATGAAAATAACTTCTTGGCTCACTGGAGATAAGAAAGTTAAACCAAAATCCGAAGTCGATAAATTTATGTGATTTTTTTGACCAATATTATCTTTTGATATAAAATAAAAATCGCTTTTTATGCTTATCTATGATATAATTGGCTAAATAAATACTATGAATAAGATGCTATAAATTTATAGCATCTTATTCTATAAATTTAAGGAGATATACTTATGATGTTAAAAAGAATGTTTCTGACTTTTATGAGTATTTTTACACTACTAGCTGTAGCAGCTATGCCAGGCACAAGTTTTGCAGCAGACGGATATTTATATACTAGTGAACGCTTCGGTTACAGTATAAAATGTCCTGAAAAACCTCTCGCTGTAATTAATTTGAGCATTCTTTCCCCTCAAGAACAAGGAGATGTTCTCATATTTGAAACAGATGGTCATAACCCTACAAAATACTGGGTTGTTTCCCCAAATGCTTTCAGTAATGATACTTTCCCTGACCTTGATAATTTAACTGATGAAGCTAGACAAGATTTATTTACTCGATTAGCTATTGAACGTGGATATGAAGCGATTTCTCTTGTTCCAATTCAAGGACATAATGCTATTTATGCTGTTACTGCAAAAACTATCCAAATCGATACAAATAAAGATGGTCAAGTAGATAAAACAATTGAACAAGAAGGACAAAATATCGAAACATATTTTAAAGGTGCAAAATCCAATTACTGTATCGTTTTATCATCAAATCAGCATTAACTGAAGATGATATTAACAATTACCAATATGGTTTATTATCCTTCAATGATAAATAATCTTAAAAATAGAGAAAAAGCCAGTACAACTGGCTTTTTTCTTTTATTCTCTATTGACATTTTGACCTATAATTATATAATAATAATTAACGGTTAGCACTCTTTGTATTAGAGTGCTAATAATTCATTTTAATCTAAATTTAGGAGTGACAAATCTTGGCTAAAGAAACACATCAATTTCAAGCTGAAACTAAAAAATTACTCGATTTAATGATACATTCTATTTATACAAACCGTGAAATATTCCTTCGCGAATTAATTTCCAACGCTTCTGATGCAATCGATAAATTACATTTTGAATCTCTTACAAATCGTGATTTACTCGAAGGCAATAGCGATTATGAAATCTTCTTAATTCCTGATGAAGCCAGCCATACATTGACTATTTCTGATAATGGTCTTGGTATGAATAGAGAAGAACTCATTGAAAACTTAGGTACTATCGCAAAATCTGGTACAAAAGCATTCTTGGAAAAACTTCAACAAGCTAAAGAAGGCGACAATGACACTCAAAAAGATTTAATTGGTCAATTCGGTGTAGGTTTTTACTCCGCTTTCATGGTAGCTGAAAAAATCACTGTAGTTTCCAGAAAAGCTGGCGAAACTCAAGCTTATAAATGGGAATCCACAGCTGACGGTTCTTACACTATCGAAGAATGCACTAAAGATAGCCGTGGTACTAATATCACTATCACACTTTTACCTGAATTCTATGGTGATAAAGCTGAAGAAACTTCACTGACACATATAAATTACAATCTCTTGTAAAAAAATATTCCGATTATGTTCGTTACCCAATCAAAATGAACTTTGTTATTGAAGAACAGCCAAAAGATGCTGATGGTAAACCAATCGAAGGTGCTGGCACTATCAAGAAAAATGAAGTTCGCATCTTAAACTCCATGCAACCACTTTGGGCTAAAAATAAATCTGAAATCAAAGAAGAAGAATACACTGAATTCTATCAAAATCTTTTCCATGATTGGGAAAAACCAATGGAAGTAATGCACAATAAAATCGAAGGTAATATCGAATACACTTCCCTTTTATTCTTCCCTGCACATGCTCCTTATAATCTTTATCATAGCGATTATGAACCAGGCTTACAGCTTTATTCTCGCCATGTATTCATCATGGATAAATGCAAAGACCTCTTACCTGAATATCTCCGCTTTGTTAAAGGTTTAGTTGACTCTCCTGATTTCTCCTTAAATATCTCTCGTGAACTTTTACAACAGAGCCGTGAATTAAAATTAATCGGTAAAAACTTAGAAAAAACTATCTTAAAACAATTAGCAAATACACTCAAAAAAGACCGCAGTAAATATGAACAATTCTGGAAAGAATACGGTAAATCTTTAAAAATCGGTATCTATGGCAGTGTCTATAATGGTGGCAGTGATGTAGTAAATAAATTAAAAGATTTACTCTTATTCACAACATCCAAAGAAGATAAACTCATCACTTTAAAAGAATATGTAGAAAATATGCCTGAAAGCCAGAAAAAAATCTACTACGCTACAGGTAAAGACCGTGCAAGCATCGATAGCTTACCACAGATGGAAATTTTACGCGATAAAGGTATTGATGTATTATACTTCCTTGATAACGTTGACGAATTCGCTATTGAAGTTATGCGTGAATATGAAGGTAAACCATTCCACTCCATCAGCCGTGGCGATTTAGACCTTGATGATGTTGAATCTCAAGAAGTGAAAAAAGAAACTGAAACAATCGCAAAATCCAATGAAGATTTAATCAAAGATATCAAAGAAACTCTCGGCGATAAAGTTGCTGAAGTAAAAATCAGTAGCCGTTTAAAATCTTCCGCTGTTTGCTTAGTAGCTGACGAACAAGGTCCAAGCTTTGCTATGGAACAAGCTTTTGCTGATGCAAATAATCCAATGTTCAAAGCTAGACGTATCTTAGAAATCAATCCAAAACATGATTTATTTGCTCGTTTACAAAAAGTACATGAACAAGGCAAAGAAAGTACTGCCTTCAAAGATTATTGCTCACTTTTATATGCTCAAGCACTTCTCATCGAAGGTATGATGCCAGAAGACCCAGCTGCAATTGCTAATAAAATCGCTGAATTGATGGCTAAATAATTATATTTATATAAAAAATCCTACAGAATTTATCTGTAGGATTTTTATTTATGATTTTATTTCATTACTTTTTAATCTACAATATTATAAATAGTGTATTTAACAAGTTTTAAAATTCGGCAAGCTTCACCATCAACTAATTTATATTGAATTTCACAAATGCCACCAGTCGGATTAGCATTTGTATCATCTTCTAAATAAAGTGGAAATGTTCTTTTGACATACTCCCCATGCCTAAAGGCAGGGGATTCTTGGATACAAACGATACTTGCCTACTAAAATAGCAGGTCTTACTATATCTCTCCAAAGAAGGTTGATGCCCCAACCTTCCATATCTAAAAAAAATTTATTAATAAAATATATTCTCTCTATCTTATTCTAGATAAATAAAAAAAATCCTATTTACTTAAAATATATCTTTCAATACCATAAGCTACACCATCTTCAAATACTGATGGAACTACAATTTTAGCACTATTTCTAGCTTTTACACTGCCATTTGCCATTGCCATACCCATTCCCACTGTAGATAAAATCTCGATATCATTATCTCCATCACCAAAGGCATAGCTATCTTTTATATCTATATTCAATAATTCTAAAACCTTTAATGCTCCTGTAGCTTTAGAATTTTCTTTAGCATAGACTTCTAGATGGCAATAATTATGGTTCATATCCTCTACATAAGTCATATCTTCAGGCAAATTCTCTATGATATATTTTCTATCTTCATGTCTAGGTGAATCTATTTCTAATTTATAAACATCTATAGCTTTTTTATCATAATCGAAAGTCAATTGGTCAGCAAAAATTCCATATTGCCCTAAACGTATAGATTAGATATTCAAATTTTTTTATCTACATAAGTATGAAAATCTCCCTGTAAGCTGTATTGCATATCATGTTCATCACAAATAGATGTGATTTTTTCTACAAAAGATTTTTCAAGTGGCGCTCTATAAATAATCTTATCATGAAAAAATATAACCGAACCATTGAGCAATACATAGCCATCAAAACCAAAATTTCTTATCTTTTCATCAAGAAAAGCAAGTGAACGACCACTAGCAATAAATACATAATGACCTTGCTCTTGCAATTTACGAATTGCTTTTTGTACGTTTTCACGCATATAACGATAATCTGGATGTGTACCTTCAATCAAAGTTCCATCAACATCAAAAAATACGGCTTTCATAACATACCTCATTACTAAAAAATCTCATTACTAAAAAATTCTGCCTTTATTTTAATAATTTCTTTCAATCAATTCTATTTCTTTCTCTGTAGGATATATTCCATCTTCATAAAGTTTTTCATAAATTTCTTGGAATTTTTTTCAATCTATTATTCATATCTTCTATATCAAAGGATACTAAATCTATATCATCATCCAATAACCATTCACAATAATTTTCATATTCTTCACCACTTTTTTCACTATAGCTTCAGCAATGCTTTTTAATCCATCGACACCACCACAATCTTCAATAATACCATATCCTTTACCTTTTAACACACGTGGTAAACCCTTTTTCGATAATACTTCATCTATAATAATTTTTTCTAATTTTACATTTATTTCCCAATTATCACCAAAATCATATCTAAATCTAATTTTAGGCATATCTGGTGTAATAAGTTGTTTCATCTTCACTTCAAAAATATTAAAGTCATAAATGCTTTCATCTAATTCATTAGTTTGACTATCAGGTAATCCTATCTTTATTATCTTTAATAAAGATTTTCTTGATATCTCTATATTTTTTCTTCCTAATTCTTTTATTAATTTAGATTTATTCAAATTAATCCTAATTTCAAAATCAAACAAATGATTAGCTCTCATTTCAAAAAGAGTCATAATAATATATGCTAACCTTGCTAAAGTAATATCTTCTGAAACTTGAAAACGACGCCACATTCTTGGTTTATAACCTTTCACTTCCGCGTTAAGTTGATAAATTGAACAACTTGCCATAATATATCACCATCTTTTAATTATTAATACTTTAAGTTCTTCTTATAATCTATATTTTTACAAAACATTCATCTCATTTCTTATAAAAATAAATCATTCTACTCTATTTTTGATAAGAATATTTATATTATCTATAGGAATATAAACCAAAAATTCTTATCTTTTCATCAAGAAAAGCAAAGTGAACGACCACTAGCAATAAATACATAATGACCTTGCTCTTGCATTGCTTTTTATACGTTTTCACGCATATAACGATAATCTGGATGTGTACCTTCAATCAGTGTCCCATCAAACGTCAAAAAATACTGCTTTCATATCTACAAAACCTCTTATATAATAAATTATATTACAATATTCATTTACAAAAATTTCAATTAATCACATATCTACTAATAATCCTTAATAAAATTATAAATAATATTATTCCATAAATAAAAATTATATATTTGTTTTTAATTTTTTCTCGATTTTTATTGCTTGATAAAAAATATATGTCTTAGATATAACGAATAAATAAAAAAAATAGAGAGATATAACACCTATATTGGCAAAATTGTAATCTGATAATCCTCGTATTAAAATATTAATAGTTATTAAAAACATACTTAAACTCCAGATATCTTTACTCATTTGCCAATTACTAAAAGTATATATTAAAATACTACCGAATAAATAAATATAAATAAAACCACCTAATATTCCTAATTCTGACAAAAACATTACTAAGTCATTATGTGCATGTGGCATTACATATTTATCATTTATTTTTTCATGTAAATCTTTTTTAAGTTAGTTAGGGATTCTTCAGATACCAAATTATCATTTATTATCTGTTCTTTAAAATTATTTAATCCTACTCCTATTATTTTATGTTCTAAAAATAAAATTAAACCATCTCGTAAATAAAAATAATGTCCTCTAGTTGAAATATTATTTACATCAAAAAGATTATTAACTTTAGAATTTATATTTGAATTCATGTTATATAAACTAAATAAAACTAGTATCATTCCTAAAAAAATTAATATCTTTTTTAAATATGATTTTATACATAAAATATTAAATATGATAAAATCAATAATCACTATTAACCAAGTCATCCTACTACCATTAGTAAATATCGTTACTAATGTCAAAAACAAAATACCCCAAATAATATATTTTCTCTTTTGAGATATATTCTCCATTTTTAAAACACATAAAAGAATTGGTATCTGCAATAATAAAATACCAGCAAAATATAAATCTCCCATATTTATCCCATACGTTCTATGATTATTTTGAAAAAAATAATCATAGATAGAATAAATATCATTTATTATAAAACTAAAAAATAATATTAATATTATCCAATTATTTGTTTTTTATTAGATATAAACAATAATCCAGCAAAAAAAGGTATCATAATTTTTATTAATCTCTCATATTGTGATACTGATGAATACTCCAAACA
>ENA-OPZM01000790-OPZM01000790.1-human-gut-metagenome-genome-assembly--contig:-NODE-790-length-12731-cov-7.240321_pt1 | contig 12731 bp, 12 predicted proteins | sample MGYA00242478_ERZ504493 | MGnify/ENA primary metagenome ERZ504493 (study PRJEB26092, sample SAMD00036227) | human gut metagenome | host: Homo sapiens | study: EMG produced TPA metagenomics assembly of...
CTTGCCCAGCTCCACACGGGAGGACTGCTGGATATGAGCGTAGGTGTTCACCAGCATATCCGCACTGGCGTGACCGGTAGTCCCCTGCACCGCCTTGATGTCACCGCCGGAGATCATCACTGGTAGGTGGCACTGGAATGCCGCAGACCGTGAAAGACGATGCGGGGAAACTCCGGGTGTGCGTCCTGCCATTTCAGGAACTTCTTGCGGATGAGCACCGGCTCCACCGCCAGACCGTTGGGCAGCCGCAGCAGCATCCCGCTGTTGCGGTACCGCTCCGGGTCGAGGGTTTCTTCCCGCTTCAGCCGTTCCAGCCACTGCTTCAGCTCTTCCCGCAGGGCGGCGGTCATAAAGATGGTGCGGCAGGAGGCCTCGGTCTTGGTGTCCTTCAGGATGAGGGAGGTCTTGCTGCCCTCCAGCTTGTCCGGGAAGATGCGGAGGATGCAGCCCTTGTCCACCTGCGCCAGCGTGTCCTTCTGCACCCGCTGCATGGAACGGTTGACGGTGAAGGTGCCCATGCCGTTGGCGGCATCAAAGTCGATGTCCTCCGGGGTCAGACCTGCCACCTCACCCTCTCGGAGTGCACCCACCAGCGTCAGGTGCACCGCCAGATGCAGGATGGGGTCCTCCATGCTGTCCAGTGCTGCCCGCATCTCCTCCACCTCCAGATGCTGCGCTCTTGGGTGGTCTTTTGGGCGCTTCCACCGGGGACAGGGCTTTTGATGAGGATGCCCCACTCCACCGCCAGCAGAAAGGAATTGTGCAGCAGTTGGTGGACCTCATGGAGGGTAGTGCCGGAGAGGGTGCGCTTTTGCTGCTTGGGCGAGAGGTCTCGCCGCTTGCCGCCCACATACTGTCCGCAAGGGGTCTTGCTCAGGGTGTCGTACAGGGCTTCGATGTGGTAAGGCCGCAGCTTCTGCATCTGCATCTCCCCGATATAGGGATGATGAGGTTCTGGATGAGCGCCAGATTGGACTGGTAAGTTTTCGGTGCCCACTTGTGCTTGCTGCACTGCTTGGGTAGCCAGTCCATCAGGAACTCTGCTACTGTCACCGTGGACGGGATCAGGAAATTGCCGGTCGCCAGTTCATGCTCGATCTGCTTCTGGCGTTTGACCGCCTCCTCTTTGGTGGGAAAGCTTTCCCATTTGTCGCAGCTCTTGCCGTGCTCGTCCTGATAGGTGTAGCGGACACTGTAAGAGCTGCCGCGTTTCGTGATATATGCCATAGATTTGCCTCCTTATCAAGCTGCCCGGTAAAGCCACGCATCGAAGCTGTCTTTCGGGATGCGGATGCTTCCGCCTGCCTGCAGGACACGGAACTCGGTGGTGCTGTTGCACAGGTTGTAGGCGGCACGCTGGCTGATGGCCAGCATCTGCGCGACCTCCTTCACCGTGTACACCAGCTTCGGGGCTTTAGGGCTGTTGGTCGGAGACTTGACGGCATTGGTTCGAGTGACCACCTCCATTTGTAGCCGGATCAGAGTCCGACTGCAAGGACTTTTTCGTATAATCCAAAGATTTCACATTCTCGTACATTTTATTACACATAGGCATTGCTCCTTACTTATCGTGGCGCACCACAGGTTCCTGCGTGCTGCGGTTCTCATAAAATCGAATGACCTCCGGCGGGATGCTGTCCAGCGTTTTCAGGGCGGCTTCATAGTCCTGCCGCAGCTTGGCATCCTCCAGACGCTTCAAGACGCTCCCTTCCTTCGCTTTGTCCAGCGAGGCAGAGAGCGTCTTGTTCTTCTCTTTCAGTTTTTCGTTTTCGGCGGCGGTCTTGGTGAAGGCTACGTTGTACTTTCGCAGCTGGTCCTTCATCCGTGCTACGTTGGGGATATAGCTGTCCAGCAGCTTGCTGATCTCCGCCGCACGGCTCTTGCCGTTGAAGGGGGTGATGCCCACCAGCAGGGCATCCAACTGCTCCTTCTGCTTGGTCAGTTGGGTCATCTCCTTGAAGATGCGGGGCGGGATGTGCTCCCGCCCGGTCTGGCTGGCGCTTTCGCCACGCTCCAGCTCCGGGTACTGCTTGACCATGTGCTGCCAGAACTCGTCCTGCCACTTCACAAGATTCTTGCGGTTGCCAATGATCTCTTTCGCGCTCAGCCGTCCGTCAGCAGTCAGGGGCACGAAGCAGAAGTGCAGGTGGGGCGTTTTCTCGTCCATGTGGACAACAGCCGAGATAAAAGTTTGGGCGTTCTGCTTGCTTTTCAGAAACTCCAAGGCATACTCGAAATACGCCTTGATCTCCCGGTTGGTCTTATCCTTGAAAAACTTCGCGTTTGTGAAGCGCAGCGGAACAATGAAAGCCCCAGTGGGGCTTTTAAGTGACAGAACGGTCTTGCGCAGCAAGATGGAGGGGCCTTGCCCCGACAAGTTCCGGGCTGGCGGTGACAAGCGCCTCCACCACCCGCACGCTGTCCTTGCGGACACGGCAGTGAGCGGCGGCTATCATGCGGTCGGCTTCTTCCCGGTACCTGCCCTGCGGCTGCACCAGATGGAGGTTGTAGCGGCTCCGGCTCGTGTCGATATCCGGGTTGCTGGCGTACTGCTCCTTGGTGCGCTCGTTATGGGCTTCGATGGGGCTGATGACTGGACCCTTGTACTTTTTGAATCGAAGAATTCGCGTTTGTGGAGCGCAGCGGAACAATGAAGTCCCCAGTGGGGACTTTAAGCGACAGAACGGTCTTGCGACAGCAAGATGGAGGGCCTTGCCCCGACAAGTTCCGTATTGGGCTTTCATAGATCACGCTCTTTCTTGAGGCGTACAAAAAATCTGTACGGACTTCAAATAACCTGTACGGTCTGTACGACGTACAAAAATTCGAAATATAAATGATAACACGTTTTAATTTGCTTTAATTCGCCGTACAGGTGCGTACAAGTACAGACCGTACAGGTTGTACGAACTTCTTCCGTGAAAAAATGCACTTTTTACGGGCAGGGGTGGACAAGCGGCTCGATGCCTAAAAAAGTAATATCAAATGATAGACAATAGGAAAAAGTATGTTAGAATGATAAAAACGGTCTCTTTGGAATGTTGCAGAGGTGCAGAATATGGAATTGAATCATAGCGGAATGATTTATTTCGCCTTAAAAGAAGAATCTAATCAAGTGGTGCACATCTCTGAGATGGTGGAAAAAGATAGAGGAAAGGCGTGTGAGTGCATTTGTCTCTGTTGCGGCCGTCCGTTGGTTGCTAAATTGGGGCGTGGAAAAAAGACTGCACACTTTGCACATTTGGCAGAAGAAGGAAGAACAACGTGCTCAGCAGATGCAGCAAATGAAAGCGGACTTCATAAAATAGCGAAAGAAATCGTTTGCAAAAGCGAATATATTTGGCTGCCTCCAGTGACGATATCCGAACAAAATGATCCTGATCGCAATGTGGAGGACTATAAACAGCAAGAGCCATTATTGTTGGGAGAAAAGTTTAAGCTTCACTATCAAAATGCTAAAACAGAAGTGCCATTTGATGGATTCAAGCCCGATGTTTGCATTTTTCGAGAGCGAAAAAATATCCTTGTTGAGATTGCTGTAACGCACTATGTTGATGCGGAAAAATATAGCAAGATAAAAATGGCGCAGATGCCAACAGTAGAAATCAATATCGCTGATTTTATAAAAGACTATAAAGCGGAAGAAACAGAATCGATAAATGATTTTGAGAAAAAACTGAAGGATGCGCTAATCGGCGACGTTAAAAACAAAACATGGATCTATCACCCGAGCGAAAAGGAGGGAATCCAAAAACTCTGTAAGCGAAACCGAGAACTTGAAAAAGAATTTCAACAAAACCGCATAAAGAACCTGAAGGAGCAGGAAGAACGGAAAAAGCGAGAGGAAGCGCAGGAGATCTGGAAACAGGAACAACAAAGGCGTCGGGAACAGATCGATATTGAAGTAGAACGCTTCGCACGGATGAACTGTATTATTTGAGTTGCAAAGCCAAAATCAAAGGGACGGACGCTGCCGTTCTGAATTGCATCAATCGTCTGGGAATCTGCAATCTGAAGTTTAAAACGATGGATGACATCCCCTTCTTTTTGAATATCCCGGTCTTTGGAGAGGTCGTGTTTAATTGTGACCGGAGGATCTGGCAAACGATTTTATTTGAAAAAGTGTTCTATCAATGGCAATATGACGATGTGAATAGTGCGAGAATATATTGTTGTTTTGCGGGCCGTTGGGAAGGACTGTTGAATCAAAAGTTTGTCTACATTTGGAAAAAGCAAGGAAAGGTCAAATTTTCACAAAAAGAAGATCTTCTCCGTTGTGCGGTCGAAGAATACCTTGTACATTTGTCAGCACTTGGTTTTATTGATATTCGTTATTATTTTTACCCACATTCTGGATTGGATCACGGAATCATGCACAGGTCATTAAAGCCGCTGAGAAGAAACTATGCGACTTTCTTAGAAGGATTGTTGATGAAATTTCCAGACACAAATAGTCCTTTTCAATATATACAGGAAAAATGGGTTCGTTTAGGAAAAGAAATGGAGTTCATTCAAGACCTCGATACTCTGTAAACTCAAAATCTCTCCTTTGGTCAAAGGTTTTGGCACGGATCATTTTGATCCCTGCCACGTTCAAAGCCGGTCTCCCTTGCTGCCTCCCGACAGGAAATCTTTTTGGACTCTGTGTCGGCCCCATGCAGGCGCTCGCTCCCCCGATGGGAGGTCTTGGCGGTCTGGGCAGTTCGGACGGTCATTCTGTTCTCAAGGTCCTGTTATGAAAGATATTTCAGAGGCTTTCACGGGAAGCCCTTAATATGTTCGCTGCTGGGGAGTTATATGTTTTCTTTCTGTCTATAGGATAGCACCGCAATGGCCGCTGTGCCGTATATCCATAATGTCGGAAAACAGGTGCAGAAACTGCAAAATTCCACGCTTATGGACAGGAACCGCCGGAAGTGGTATACTGTGCAAAAAACAGCGGAGGTGCGACCATGAACATCAAGCTGACACTGGGAGAACGGCTCAAAGACCTGCGTGTGGAGCGGAATCTGAAGCTGGAAACGCTGGCAGAGCAGACGGGTCTGTCCAAATCGGCACTGTCGAAATACGAAAGCGACGATGCGACCGACCTCAGCATTTATGCGGTGACAACGTTGGCTGAGTTTTATGGTGTGACCACGGATTACCTGCTGGGTGTGACGGAAAACAAAAAACGCCAGATGCAGTCCTTTCGGACTTGCATCTGAGCGATGGCGCAGTGGACGTATTAAGAAATGGAAAATTCAATCATCGGCTGCTGTGCGAACTGATCGTGCATGAGAATTTCCGGCGGTTCATGACCGATCTGGAAATCTATGTGGATGGATATGTCAGTGCAAACATTCAAAACCTCAATGCCGGTCTGGAAGCAACGCGGCAAATGCTGAAAAAGAAGTATGCAGCAGATGAAAATGATCTGTACATGAGCACCTTGAAGCTGGGGCAGATCGATGAAGATGAGTACTTTGGCCGGGTCTTGTATGATGAACTGGTGGCTATCCTGAAGAACATCAAGACGGAACACCGCAAGGACAAGACCACTTCGGATGGTGCAATGGTCGATAACTTGATGAAGGAACTGGAGGATGCACAGAAATTTGAAGGGTCTGCGGATGAAAAGAAGATTCGAACAGCATTGAAGGCAATCGGCATCAACTACGATAAGCTGACAGAGGATGAAAGAAAGCTGATAAAGAAGATTCTTTATAAAACGGCAATGCTAAAACCGGGGACACTTGCAGGCAACCGGGGCAAGCACAGACGTTGATCGTTTTCCATGTGCCTTATAGGGGAAAAACGCTGCTGCGGCAGGAAGGAGAACGTACACCATTGGTTCCTCTGAAAGCCTGCGCTGGGTGGGCGGAGACCGTCAACTGCCACGCCCATCCGCGCATCCTTCTGCCACAGAACAGGTGCTTGCCGGAACCTCTCGCAGCCCCTTTTCCGCATCAGCCGGAACCAAGGTGTAACACACTAGACTTTGCAGGCAAAGTCGTGTGCCAACGAGCGTTCCGCCGCTCTTTGGATTCTTCCCGGCAGCAATGAACCTTAAATATGCAGCTGAGACTATGGAGCGGTTAAGGATAGCATAAGGGAAAGAAAATTTTAGAAAAAATCTCAAGGGACTATAAATGGAGATTTGCTTTGCGTTGTGGAAGTAAAGAACATGTTATGATATAATTAAAAGTAGAGTTAGCTGTAATGTAATCGTTTCGGTTAAAGAATTGGAGAAGAAGGCATGAAAGATATTTTGCTAACATCAGAAGAAACAAAAGAAGCGGTTGGGACACTGCTCGATGCCGCACGTGTTTCGGAAAACGAGGAACAATTCAAAATCAAGGCAGAAGGAATTCTCAAAGGATTATGTGAAAGTCGAGATATTTTTTGGAATTCGTATACTTACGAGCATAGTTTCAAATCTGGAAGTAGAAGAGTTGATGCTGTTCATGGCTCTACTATCATCGAGTATGAGCCGCCACGGTCGTTTAATTCGTCCGAGAACGCACAACTGCGACATGCACGCGCACAAGCAGAAGGATATGCTAATCTTCTTTCACAAGAAGAAGGACGCCGTATAAGCGATTATTCGCTTGTTGCATGGGACGGTGAAACTATCACATTTGGATGGTCAGATGAAAGCCAATTTACATGGGAGGCGGCGAGAGCGTTTGATGGGCTTTGCCTTAATCGACTGCTCGCCCTAATTGCAGATGGCGGAAGACCGTTAGTCAGCCCGATGCTACTCAAACAGTTTATCGGACCGGATACAGAGGTGGGACGTCGTTTACTCCCAGCATTGTTTCACGCCATATGCCAAGCGAAGGATTCGGCTTTAACAACGAGAACAAAGCTTATATATATAGAATGGGCACGTCTTTTTGGACAAGTTGATGGTACTGAAACAGAGCGATTGACGCACTATTTAGAGAATGCAAGTCGTAGTCATGGAACAAATTATAAAACTGCTCCTCAAGCATATGTGTTCGCATTAAGTACATATATTGCACTTGTAGCAAAGACTTGCGCTGTGTATGCATTGGCTTCACAATCTGAGGATTTTAGTGTACCAATATCTACACCTAGAACCTTTCTCAAGGGAATTGAAAGCGGCGAATATTTTAGGCTGTTTGGCATTGAAAATATGCTAGGTACAGACTTCTTTTCTTGGTACCTTGGCGATGATGTGACGGAAGAACTGGAACAACCGCTTGGATTGCTTTTGGAGAGGTTGCGAACGATTGATTTTGATGTTGCAAAAAAGAGTCCTGAGTCAGTTCGGGATTTATTCAAGGGATTATATATGGGCTTTACGCCAGCACCTATGCGCCATGCCCTAGGTGAATACTATACGCCAGATTGGTTGGCTGCACATGTGATAGACACGGCAGGATGGGATATTAGTCAATCACTTTTAGACCCCACATGTGGTTCGGGTACTTTTATTCTTGAGGGACTGCGTAGACGATTAGAAGCTGCATCTCCTACAACTTCGGCACGAGAATTGTTAAATGGTTTATACGGATTCGACCTAAATCCGTTGGCGGTTCTAACGGCACGAGCATCTATTGTGGTGTTTTTGTCTGGACGGTTTGACCCTGCTGATCCAGTACTATTGCCGGTGTTTCTTGCCGACGCAATTAATACAGCTGATCCTGTTGGAGGCGTATTTAAACATTCGATTCTAACAGAAAAAGGTGAAAGAACGTTTTCTATTCCTGTTAGTCTTGCGGAGTCACCTGATTTTTTCCTCACAATGAATCAACTTAAGATATGTATTGATGCTGGTCTTGGTAGCGAGGATATCATAGCTTCATTGCGTGCACTGTCTCCGATTGTTTGCAAATTTGATGCTTCTGATTTAGATATACTTATGCAAACGATCGATAGCCTTGTTGATTTGCACCGCAATCATTGGAATGGTATTTGGTGCCTGATCTTGTTCGACCGCATAGAAGCTGGATGTGTTAAGAATATTGATTTGGTGGCAGGAAATCCGCCGTGGGTTAAGTGGAGTATCTTCCGCGGCCTTATGCAGAATTTATCAAACCAATTTGTGATCGGATGAATATATTTAGTGAAGATGTATGGGTTGGGGGTATCCAGTCGGATATTTCGACAGTTGTGACATATCGTGCACTGGAACGATTTGTAAAAAAGGGAGGAAGTTTAGCGTTTCTTATCACGGGAACTGTGTTTAAAAATGAGTCAAGTCAGGGTTTCCGACGCTGGAATCTTCGCATAGAAGAGAAAGATGAACCGATGAAGGTAGAAACAGTAGAAGACTACGCTCTATTACGCCCCTTCGAAGGTGCGGTAAACTGGCCTACATTGTTGCTGATTCGGAGAAATGGTGAAGCCACTAACTATCCAGTTAGATATCGCCGATTCATAAAGACAGTGAAAAACGTTGCCCCGGATTTATCTATATTCGAAGACCTTCAGGCAATGCCGGTGCCGGGAACAGATGCAGGCCCATGGCTGGTTGGCACAGAAAAAGAAATACAAACATGGCCTGCGTTGTTTAATGCTTCGGGGGATTCCGTCTATCGTGCAAGAAAGGGCGTTACAACTGATGTTAACGGTATTTTCTTTGTGAAAGCACAACAAGTTGCCAATCCAAAACTTGTGCGAATTACAAATGATCCTTGCCAAGGACGTCGTAGAGATATTGTGAGAAAAAGCGCAATTGTAGAAAAAGACGACATATATCCTTTGCTTAGAGGACGAGATGTAAAAAGATTTGTTGCTACACCACAGCAAGGGCAATGTATAATTGTCCCACAACGAGGGATGTTTGGGGACGAAACATTACCAGGAACAAGGCCTCGTACGTTTGGATTCCTTGGTGAGTTTCGTCCGATTCTTGAACAACGTTCTAGTTATAGACGTTTCCAACAAGGAAAGCCCTTCTGGTCTGTGTGGTCTACGGGCGAGTATACTTTTGCCCCATACAAAGTTGTCTGGAAAGAAATGTCAGGAGGAGGTTTTGTGGCTGCGTACATCGGTTCAAGTGAATTTTGTGGTAGTGAAAAAATAGTTATTCCAGATCATAAAGTCTACTTTGTTCCGATGCAATCTGAAGACGAAGCAGCATATTTGACAGCATTTCTCAATTCTCGTATGGTATCTGATGCCATTAGTGCTTACGCTTCGGCCTTAAGTCTTGGAACAAGTGTTACAGATTACCTTAATATTCCACAGTTCGACAAAGAAAATAAAACGATGGTTACAATGTCACAAATGGCAAAGCGGTTTAAGCGTGGTGAAATTCCAAGCGAGGAGGAAGAAAATATATTAGACGCATTGGTTGGTTCACTAATCGAATGAATACATAAAATCGCGGTGAAAAAGAACAAGATGATATTGGGTGGTTGATTGTCATTAGAAAGCCAAGGATAGAACGATAATCTGCCATATAGAAAAGAGGCACTTGATTTTCCGTAAAGGAAGAACAAGTGCTTCTTTTTTAAAAGGTTAAGAAGTAGTTGATGACAGCCAAAAGTCCCTTACGGGGAAGTTCAATTAACGTGGATGCATCGAGTTGAAATTCGGAAGGACGATGAACAACCCAATTTAAAGGATTTACAGTATCATTGTAATTGTCAAATAATGCCGTAAAATAGTCACGAATAGTGGTATCTGTAATATAATTTGCGAGGTTTTTCTTATAGTTATCAATAATCTGGCTTAATTTAGAAAGCTTTTCTATATTTGCCAGATTAATTTGCCTTGCCCCTGAATGTAATGCTGGTGAGAATAATATTTGATAGACTGTTCGATGATTGAACGAGTCAAGAATGCAGAGGCAAGAGGATAAGTTGAAACGAGCTTCTTGTCTGAAAAGAGCTGTAACTCTCGACAGACTGCTGATACGCCGTGAGAAGTAGAATCGTTAGGGTCAAGTTTGCTGTAATCCAATCCCTGAAAGAAATAAGGCTGATTTTTAGTGCCGCCGGAACTAGTGGAACTTGGTGAATGAACTGGGGATGGGGCACTAGAAGATTTTGATGAATCTGACGAATTTGAAGCGGAGGGAGAGTTGTCTTTATCTTTTGGAACCGAGGGCTCAGGAGAAGAAGGTGGGGCAGAGTTCGGGTGAGATTCATTTGCAAAGGGAGGTTCTTTCAAAGAATCATCGGAATTCTCTGTGAGAGAATCATCTAAAGAATTGTAATCATAAGTGGGAGCGGGGTGCGTGGAGTGATAGGTATCAATCCAAGGACAGAGTTTATCACTGATAGTATCAGATGTATTAAAAAGGCGTGTGATGGACATTTGAGAATTATCGGATTCAGCCACAATCCACTTTGAGGCTTCAACTACAAGATTGATTCTATCAGGAGTAAAGGTGGCTTCGTTTGATACATCGAGGCCGATTTTGGTACGAACCTTTCGGTTGTTGAAAATTCGTTGAATGGTTGTAAAAGGTAAAATAGTAGTGATGTCCAAGCCATCACAATATTTCTGGACGTAAAGGTATATCAGATTGGACAAGCTTTGCTTGTTCCCCTGACGAACTTTAAAGTTTTCTTTTTCACGTGCATCCCAAGATTTTAAGCCTCGACCATGATCCTCACCGGAATGAAGCCTTTCCATAATAAAAAATGCTTCAGTCTCATCAGTGACATAGCAATTAAGCGAAGTTGAGAGGTCTACACCGGGTCCACTAACGATTTTCTTGACTTTGTCAATTGTAGCCTTGTCAAGAAATGTAAAAGTATCGGGATACAGGAGAAGCTTTATAGCGGCAACTCGGCGATTGCTTCATATACAACATATTTTTTTAAGAATTCGCTATAAACAACGACAATCCTATTACATGGAAGTAATCCGTGAGCTTTAATATCTGAAGCCAAGTTTAGCATTTGCGGGATACCGACAGAATCAAAAAGCTTTTTCAAGGTGTCAAATTCGTCAGAAGCGATAGGGTGACGAGGATTTTCATAATAATTAGCAATATTAGAGACTTTGATTCTTTTTTCACTTCCAGACATCGTGGTTCCTCCTTATAAGATTTTTATATATTTATCTTCATTCGAGGGTCTTAATGTTTTTGAAGAGAAAAACATTACTTCGCTACCAAAGCGCTTGCTTTGCAAAGAATATTGAAGCGAAAACTCAATGCTTTTTGTCTTTGAATACATTTTATTTATTTCATTTGAGTTATCGTAAGTGACAATCCATTTTCGATTTCGTAAATTATGAGTTATTGCATCAGCGAGTTTTTGGTGGTCATCATGAGAGTAGAAATTAGTATAAAGAACGGGACCTTTATTATAGTATGGCGGATCAAAAAAGGTAAAGGAACGACGTGTCTTCAGTATTACTGATTCGATAAAATCTAGAGCTTCCAGATTATATATAGAAATTTGAGGCTGATATAAAGCGATTTTTTCGATTTGATCGATTAACCGGCGTTTATTGAATCTACAATCAATAGAATAACTTCCAGTTTGATTTAGGCCTCCAATTGGGCCAGCCTTATCAATTATCCCGGAATGATTAACGCGATTTAAGAAAAATGTTGAAAAACCGACTTCAAGCGGAGTGTGTTGGGAAAAAGTAGATCTAATTTGCTTTTGTTTTTTCCATTCATTAACGGTTATGGGGGTGTCAAAGATTTTTTTGCTGAAAGCATCTGTGTCAGTTAAGACACTTTCCCAAAAACAATAAATGGAATAATCATAATCATTAAGAATAACACGCTTTATATTATTGTGGAATAATAATTCTAAAGGAATTGCAGCACCACCACAAAAAGGCTCGATGTAAGTGGTACAATCGTTGATTTCAATCAACTTTGCAACATAAGGGTATAATTTGTGTTTTCCACCTGGATAACGTAGTGGAGATGGATTCATAAAGCACCTCGTTTAATCGAGCGACAAAAATGTACACCAAATCACTATAATTATAGCACAGGTTACGCCAATCAACAAGAAAAACATGAAAAGCCTCTGCTACCAGATAATTAGGCAACAGAGGTGAGTAATTATAAATTTTTGTTTGCACGCTCAATCTTCCGGCCTGCCGTGGTCACATCCCAGCGACAGGTAGTGCCCCATCTCCCCTCCCAGCACAAGCTGTGCATACTCCAATGGTTTGTTATACAGCAGCCAATCCAGCTCTGCCCGCTGTGCCGGGGTGTTGCCGTACTCGTCCTCGACGGCGATGCAGTCGATGGCAACAGCAGAGCCATCTGCGAACCGGGCTTCCACTAGGTTGGTGTCCATGTTGTAGCGGCAGGAAAGCAATTTCGTCATAGTCGTATCTCCAAGACTTGATTTTTGGTGTGCGGTCACTCGAACCAATGCCGTCAAGTCGTTGTCGGATGAAGTGGTTTTTAGTTTGTCCGGGAGTAAGTGCACGGTTTCTGCGCGGTTTTTGCACGGTTTCAAAACGTGCAGAGGGTGCAAATCGTTGCAAAATCGGACAAAGAGTGCAGAAACTCCAAGCTCAAAACTTGCGATGTATCGTTGAGAAATGACGATAAAACGTAACTTCCAAAAATTGAGAGAATCGCCCGGTGTGCGCTACGAATCAGTAGGCCGGGGGTTCGAGTCCCTTCCATCGCACCAAGAAAACCAGTACACAATGTGTACTGGTTTTTCTTTTTTTGTTTGCGCGATGGAAGGGGCTCGAACAGGGCGGCGGCGCATAGCGCCGCAAGCAATCAGCAGTGGGCTGTGCTTAGCCCGCGGGTCCAACGCCGTAGGAATGTCTACCGTGGA
>ENA-OPZM01000791-OPZM01000791.1-human-gut-metagenome-genome-assembly--contig:-NODE-791-length-12730-cov-3.074823_pt1 | contig 12730 bp, 20 predicted proteins | sample MGYA00242478_ERZ504493 | MGnify/ENA primary metagenome ERZ504493 (study PRJEB26092, sample SAMD00036227) | human gut metagenome | host: Homo sapiens | study: EMG produced TPA metagenomics assembly of...
TATTTTTTTTGCGATTTCGCTGACTTCCTGTTTTGTAAATCGTCCTTGACAACATCCCCTCAGCACTTTGTACTCATCCGAAACCATTTTTAATACGATATAGAACATTTTTTCGAACTCCTCATAATCGATGCCGCGGCCTGCAGGATATGTATATTCATAAGTGAGTTCTCCGTTTCTCTCATCGTACTCTAGTGCACCAAACAATTTAGAACGATTTTCTTTTGCAATGAGCTGACACAAGGGGTAGCTATATACCGGGTCCACGAGAATCGGAAAGAATCCAGTGATAATGCACGCCTTCCGTTCTTCATCTATTTTCACTTTCATCTTAACGCCATCTGCTCATCCTTCTGCGCTCTCTCATTTTCTTCATCATTTTCAATTGAAATACTCGTATCATCCCAGCCCCAAATACCTCACAGAATCAATAAAATAACTCCTGTTCGCCTGGCTGGTCATGCTTGCGGCGAAGATACCGGCTGAGCATACAAGTACTGCTGCCGCTACGCGAGCTGCTTTATGACTTTTCTTTTCGGGCAGATAAACGATTTTTACATTCTCTTTATGATCATCAGTTTTAATACTGTCAGTTTCGTCTTCTTTGTAAACACCATCTGCTTTCAGTCTTTCTACAAGCCTCTGATAAGCAGCCTTTGCCTCCTCTTCTGTTTCTCCATCATCAGGAATCACTCCATCTGGAAACAGGATTTTTTCCATCTCTTCGGTTTCTTTTTCATATTCTTCTGCCAACCATTTTTTCAGTTCGGCATCCCTGAAATTTTCCATTATTTTTCTCCTGTAATCCTATCTTTCCTTGACAATTCCTCCGTTAGAGTTCATATTTAATGATAGTATATGACTATTCAGGAGGAATCCAAATGAAACACATCGTACTTACCGGCGGTGGTACTGCCGGACATGTAACTCCAAATATTGCCCTGATTCCAAAGCTCAGGGAGCTTGGTTATAAGATTTCCTACATCGGTTCCTACGAAGGAATCGAAAAAAACTGATCGAAGAACTTGGAATCCCATATTATGGAATCTCATCCGGAAAGCTGAGACGTTACTTCGATCTCAAAAACTTCTCTGACCCGTTTCGTGTACTGAAGGGATTCAGCCAGGCCAGAAAGATTCTGAAAGAGCTGAAACCGGACGTTGTTTTTTCTAAAGGCGGTTTCGTTACGGTTCCCGTTGTGATCGCGGCCAAACGTTTAAAAATCCCCGCATTGATCCACGAGTCCGACATGACTCCAGGTCTTGCCAATAAACTCTGTCTCTCTTCTGCATCCAGAATCTGCTGTAATTTTCCTGAGACAGTCGCCAATCTTCCAGCTGACAAAGCAGTTCTTACAGGAACTCCGATCCGCCAGGAACTTCTTTCCGGAAATGCGGAAAACGGTCGTAAATTCTGTGGTTTCACTGCTGACAAACCGGTACTTATGGTTATCGGTGGTAGTCTGGGAGCTGCTTCTGTCAATGATAATATCCGCAAGATCCTCCCTGAACTTCTGAAGGAATTCCAGGTTGTTCATCTCTGCGGAAAGGGAAAAACCGATGAATCTCTCAACGGTACTGCCGGATACGTCCAGTATGAATATATCCAGGACGAGCTTCCGGATCTGTTTGCCATGGCTGATATCGTGATCTCCCGCGCAGGCGCTAACGCAATCTGTGAGATCCGCGAACTTCATAAGCCAAATCTTCTGATCCCGCTTTCTGCCAAAGCCAGTCGTGGTGACCAGATCCTTAACGCTCGATCCTTCGAACGCCAGGCTTCAGTAAAGTGCTGGAAGAAGAGGAGATTACAGAAGAAAAGCTTCTGGAAACCATCCGCCAGCTCTATACCGATCGTCAGCAATATACAGATGCTATGGCAGGAAACGGCCAGGTAGATTCCATCAGTAAGATCACTGATCTTATTGAAGAATGCGCCAGAGCCTGACTATATTTCCACAACAGCCATATGAAAACTCTGCCACTCCCTTCCGGGCTGGCAGGGTTTTCTTTTATTCGTATACTTTGCGAAATTCTTCCTGCAGCCAGCGCTTCGCTTTATATATCCTGTTATTGACACCACTTTTCGTCAGACCATATTCTTCTGCAACTGTTTCAACGGAAATCTCCAGATATTTGACCTGAATTAAGATCTCATAATTTATCGGCTGTTTCTTTCGAAATCTTCTCAGCACCATATACATAAATTCTTTCTTCTCTTTACGCAGAAATACCTCTTCCGCATCGACCGAATTCTGTTCTTCCAGAAATGCCGCAACTTCTTCCTGACAGACAAACTCATGCTTGGAGCTTGATTTCTTTATATAATCCAAAGCCTTATTCATAGATGCCCTCTTGATCAGAGAAAACATCATCTTTTCATTATCAATATTCAGGCCATCCTTTATAGTATACATTTTGTAAAGTACATCCTGACTGACATCATCAGCAGTACTCCAGTCATGGAGAACCCCATACGCATACCCTCTGGATATTTTTCGGTATTTAAGATAAAACTCTTCAAATGTCTGATTATTCATTTTTCCTCTTTAGTGGCTATTTGTCATTCTTTAATTTTCTTTAAGATTTCATCTCTCACCTCATCGCTGAGTTCTCCGGGTTTCCAGGTTAAACCAACACCATCTCCCTCATATCTCGGAATCAGATGCATGTGAAAATGAAACACAGTCTGTCCTGCGATCTCTCCATTGTTCTGCACAACATTAAATCCATCACAGTTCAGTGCATCTCTAAGTTTTCCTGCCATTTTTTTAGCCAGGATCATTGCTTTTCCGGCAGTCTCATCCGGAAGTTCATAAATATTCGCTGCATGCTTTTTCGGCAGGATCAATGAGTGTCCTTTGCTTGCCGGTCCCAGATCCAAAATCACGCGAAATTCCTCATCCTCATAAAGTGTTGCTGATGGAATCTCTCCATTTGCGATTTTACAAAATATGCAATCTCCCATTATTTTGTCCTCCTTGTTTGCAAAATTATTTTATCTATATTCTTATTTTGTCGTATTTTCTCGAATTTTTCAATACTGTTCTTGTTGATATTTGAAATTTCTGATGTTAATATTTTTTCGAGGTGATAATATGTGCAACGATACTACAGTCAGTAAATTGAAAAACGATTTTCATTATACACTTTCAAAATTTTCACATGAACTCCGGAATCCTCTGACTCTTATTAACAGCGGACTCCAGATGATCGCATCTGCACATCCTGAGGTCAAAGAATATGAGCACTGATGATGTTATGGATAATCTTGATTATGTAAAAGAACTTCTTGATGAACTTTCTGCATTTAATAATGCAGGCCATGTCAAAAGAGAAAACATTGACACCTGCAGCTACCTCCGAACGATCCTTTCCTCCATAAAACCTACTCTGGATTATCTGGAGATCACACTTGAAACAGATATTCCGGATTCATTGCCATCGATGCTCTTGACCGGATCCGTGTCCGGCAGATGCTTCTGAATCTTCTGAAAAACGCATGGGAAGCCGTTCCCATTCCCGGAGGAAAGATTTCTTTTTCTGTCATTCCGGAAAATTCCGGCATCCGCATTGATATCCAGGATAACGGATGTGGAATCTCAAAGGAACAGCAGGCTACGATATTTCAGCCATTTTTTACAACCAAAGAATCCGGAACCGGCCTTGGCCTTGCTGTTTCAAAACAGATCGCTCAGGCACACAGTGGAGACATCACGCTTGAGAGCGCTCCCGGTCAGAACTGTTTTCCATATTTTTCTGGGATGATAAAGAATTACAGCGATCAGGAAACCACTCAACAAACCGCCTATATGCGCTACGTTATCCACGCCCTCACTTGCAAATCCGAAATACAGTGAAAATGCGGCCATGATCAACATCTGTCTGACAGTCAGATCTGCCACTCTTCCTCTGTGCCGTATGATCACATAGATCATACCGCCCATGACTGCAAAAACAGCTCCGGAAGCTCCTGCAGATAAAGAAGCGTTTCCTGCATACATATCAAAAAACAAAGAGAGCATATTTCCGCCCAGACCACCAAATATATAGATCAGAAAAAATTTTATCTTTCCTGTTACCGGTTCCAGTCTCTGGCCAAGCACAAACAGAACCAACATATTATTGATCAGATGCGGCGCACCAAAATGCAGAAACATACTGCTAAACATCCGATACCACTGTCCCTGTTCCAGGATCAGCGGTGCATAAGCAGCACCGCATTCCAGCATATGCTGCCCGTTCTCCGAGCCGCCGGTAAATTCCACCACAAGAAAGATCAGCGTATTTATGAGGATCAGTAAAACTGTCACAGGTTCTTTTTTTATTTCTTCCAATTCCGGCCTCTTTCCACAGCGGTTCCGGAAATATCTCCCATAACTCGCTGTTATAATCTGAAAATTCGAATTTATTTCATTATTTTAACAGATTTTCATCAGGCGGACAACCTACGGTCCCATATTAGTACGATACAAAACTGGATTTTTCGCTCTGTTATTTCAAAAAAATATAACGGGCCTGTGCAAAATCAACTTCATCCTCATCCTCCAGCAAATAATCTTCTCCTGTTTTCAGAAGCTGTCCATTTACAGAAGTCCCATTTCTGGAGTTCAGATCTGCCAGATAATATGCCCCCTCCTTTTTCGGATCTTGGCATGGATCCTGCTGACAGTTGGTATATTGATCACTGCATCCGCCGCAGTTTCCAGTTTTCCGATCACTGTGATATCTCTTTCCAGATAAATGGTAGCCAATTCCCCCGGTTCCCGGCTTACTAATGTAGCAGGACCTTTGGATGCACCTGCCGAAAGAACTACTGTTTCACCAAATCCATCTAAAAAATCTTCCGCTTTTGTCGGGATATTTTTTTTTGATCTTTTCCAGTTCTTTTCTGCTGTCATCAGCATTGCTCCCTGACAGCGTACCAGATTCTTTCTGATCTTCAGAATATACAGCTGCCTCTTTTTCCGCCGCACCATATTTCTGCTCAGGCACCGGCGTATCCAGTTTTTTCTTTTTTCCACAGACTTTTTTGATCAGAATATAGCTCAGCATCCCCAGTATCATTGCTGCAAGAATTCCCAGAAGAAAAATTTCTTTGCTTATTCTTGGAATATATCCGCCGGCCATTCCTGCCGTAATTCCCAGAAGAAGCACCAATGCTGCACCAAATCCAGCCACTGGCTTCCATATTTTGTTTGTTTTCCGCTTCTGTGAATCCACTGAAGATTTTTTCTGTTTTTCATTTCCGGACACACTGGCTCTTTCCCAGCCTTCCACCTGCCACAGATCCTCTGCTTTTTCCTCCTCTGTCATCCTGTTTTCTTCCTGAACCACTGTTTTCTTTTTTTCATATGGAGAAAAATCTTCCTCGTCGCTGTTACATATTTTATATAACTCTTCCTTGATGTATTCCAGATGAAAGCTGTCCTCCAGTGCACGTCTGTATACATTATATCCCAACATGACCGCTTTTCCGTCTTCATGATCCAGCTTTGGAAGGATATACTCCGCAAGACTCTGAAACTGTTTCTGTATTTCCCCATGAAATCCCGGAAGATAACAAAATCGGACACTTTTTCTTTCCGCATCCAGATAGATATATTCCGGTTCCAGGATCAGCTGACAGGGATTCAAAAGATACTCGGACATTTCTTCCATGATCTGTATAAAGCCTCCCAGTATCACCTGAAGCGACTCCAGATCCATCTTTTTTTCCTCAAAAAGTGCAGTCATGGAATGCCTGGAAGTTATATCATAATACACCATGAATTTTCCGTCGATTCCCTGTATCCGACACTGAAGAAGATCAGGCACAGCATTGGCCACGATCATCCTTACCTGGTAAGAATCTGTATCAATCCTCTCTTCTCCTGTCAGGATCAGGTAATTATGATTCATATCTCTTTTATATTCCGTTCTCATTTTATGGCGTCACCTCTCCCAGCATATCCACAGTTCCTTTTACCTTGCGGATCCATCCCACAGGCCGCAGAGGCTTTGCCTTACCACTGACTTCCAGCTTCCATTTCTGCCCCAGGAACCCGGCAGGTACTTCCAGTCTGTAAGTTACTTTCACAGTTTTTCCTGCATTTGTCTGCATGCTCAGATTCTCTCCTCCCGGCAGCCCGATATCTCCCAGCATTCTACCCTGTATATCCGCCTTTTCATATATGTTCCCTTTCTTTTTATATCCTTCCATACTGCCGCTGACTGCTGCCTCATAAGCTGCCGCAGTAAGATATGCTCTGTCATGTACAAAAAAATCCAGATACAGCACTCCGATCAGTATCATAAGCACCAGAGGCATGAGCAATGCAGCTTCTATTGTAAAGCTTCCTTTTTTTATTTTTCTCACAAAAATATCCCTCCCAAATATCCGATCAACAGAAACGGTACAAAAGGAATTTCCTCACTTCGACTCTTTTTTAGCATAAGATACTCAATGCCTGAGTAGATTCCGCACAACAATAATGCCCCACAGAGGATCCCTGCCAGTTCTCCGGCTCCCAGCACAGAGCCCATTGTCAGTATTAGCAATCCGTCTCCAAATCCGACCATTCCTCCACTGATCAAAGCGATCAAAATTATAAATACTCCAATTCCCATGGAAATAATCCCTGCCGGCCAGAGAAGTCCCTGCCTGATTCGCCACAGGATCCCGCCTGCCAGAAAAATAGAAAGCACCGGTAAACAGATTTCTTTTTTTCGGATATCTGTCCATGTATTAATTCCAAGAAGTACAGTCATGCAAATTTTTACACTGCTCATGATCTCTCCCTTCAGCCACATCGCCCGCAGGCACTCATTTCACCGGAAACCTCTGTTTCTTTCACCATCCGTACAGATCGTTTCAATGCGCTGCAGCTTTCCCTGTTATGAAAACGGTTACTCTTTTTTGTGATATATACCACTCCGGCCGTTCCTGCCCACGACTGCACAGCTCACAGGCCTGATACTTTTCTCCATATGCATTTTTTAAAGCTTTAACCGAAGAGCCTGATATCTGCTGAACAGACAGATTCAGATAACTGCACCCCAGTTTTCTGTGATACACACTTCCTGATTCTGTCACATACACCATAGGCTGGCTCTCCACTGTATCCTTTCCATTTTCGTATATCACACCATTCCACGTATGAACCTTTACCGTATTATGGAACCATATTTTAGGAAGCGGGATCAGACCACCTATGGGCTGATAGGAATATACGTCCGGCAATGTGATCGTTTCTGTACCTGAACCGCCGGCACCATACGCATACATACCTGCTTCCTTTGCTTTCTGGCACAAGCCGGTCAGATGCTCCGTCTGTACCTTGTAAATATCCATAAAAGAAAGCAGCGTGAGCATTCCGAAAAAAAACAGCGGCAAAACCATCGCAGTCTCCAGGGTGAGACTTGCTTTTTTCAGAAAGGTGCACAGGGATACTTTTCCAGAAAGCGTTCCGGCTTATCGGGGAAAGCAGGAAAAAAGCTCTTCGAGAGCGCCTTTCTCTTTTTTGATCCAGTCTGTTTATCTGATTTTTATCTTCTTTTTCTTTCTGAAAAAGCATCCCTGTACACCTCTCTTTCTATTCATACGCATACTGACGTGTAACTGTAAATATTTTCCGTCTGTTTGCTTTTACATCTGCAGACGCTTCCATGGCAGTGATGCAGTGATCCATCTGAAAACCCGGTCTTTTTCCCTTTTCACGTACAGAGCACTCGATCATATCCATTCCTCTCAGAACTTTATCCTGTTTTCCTTTCGCCATAAGCAGAACCTGAAGATAATCCTCATAAGACATTCCATTCCCTGTATCCTTTCTTGAAGAATCCAGTTTGTCCAGGATATTGGGCAGATTACTCAAAGACAGCTGCCAGTCTGAGGAGTTTTTTATAAGAGGCACATGCCCTCCTGCGAAAAGTTCCCGGACATCCAGAATACTCTCCGCAAATGCCCAGCAAAAGATCAGTGCCGCTTCGATCACTGCTGCCGCCGGCGGGATCAGAAAACCCGATGCAATCGCCAGCGCCAGTGTTTCGACCTGTATCCGTTTTCCACCATCTGAAAGCAGATACGCCATGTTAACCCCCTGACGGATAACCAGAAGTTTTCCTGCCACGGACTTCAGATTTTCCCGGTCACTGTTCTTCCCTCCAAGAATATATTCCGCCTGATAATTCAACCTGTCGCTGCCGGTCTTCGATAATTTCCCAGTTTTTTTAGCAGATACTGTCCAAATAATATTCCGGACGTATACGAATTATCGGATTGTATATCCGTATCCAACATTAGTCCTGTCTGGAGCTTTCTTCCGGATGTAAGGCTTTTTCTGTCTGTAACCGCATCCGATATTCCCCGTTCGGATGGTACTACCAGATCAAGAAGTCCCATTTTACGGACTCTTCTGATGATCGGAATAGGATTTTCCACGCTTTCATCAACACCGCCGGTAAAATCATCCCCATTTCCTGCATCCGAAAAATCTCCCTGGTTTTTTTGTTGTTCCTGTTCTTTTTTGGCTTCTTCGCTCTTCTGCGCGGCGTCCGTAATAGCAGAATCATAGGAATCCAACGTTCCTTTATTTTCTGCCTGTTCTCCTTTTTTCTCTGCATCCTCTGTCTTCTTTTCCTGATCCTTCAGTTTTCCGAGAAGAGTCTGTACCCCCTGGCTTCCCAGAGTTTCACGCATATACTGAACAGCCTGCTGGTAAAAAATCTCGCCTTTTCCGTCGCTCAGAAGCTGATAACCATTGAATCCGCCCTGGAGAAGCTCCAGTTTCTGACTGTTCTGTTTCAATACAGGTTTCATATAAGTCTGAAAATCATCATATACAGAAGCCATATCCAGTTCTTCTTTTCCACCTGCATACAGTGCAAACAGCTCATAATCTTCCAAAAGCGTTCGGTCATACTGTCCAAATAAGGAATATAAGCCAATATCCATACTGTTAAGTATCTGTGTCCTGGCAGCTGCCATGCGTACAGATTCAATGCTGGCACACACAAGAGAAAGAACCAGGCTCAAGATCAGAGCCAGAAAGATCGTAATGCTGCCTTTTTTCACATTTCCTGCCAAGGGGTACCTCTCCTTTCCAAAACGGAAATATCAGCAGATATCACCGTTTTTTCTCATTTTCAGATCGTGTTGCTTTGTTTTGTGATTTTTGTAAGGATTTTTTTAACAAGTGCTGTAAGCTGTTCCTTAAAGATGATGACCAGACTGATCAGAACCACCAGAATCAGGATGATCTCCACAACACCCACCGCATCCTCTTCCATCGCAAATTCTTTTACATACTTCCACATATTTTCATTTGTCACCTCACATTTCCTTTCTCTGTTCTCCAGTCCTACCCTCCGTAAAAGGAAAGGCATGCCGGCAGCATGATCACCGCCATCACCACCAGGAGCATCAAGACCATCGGAAGAAGCAGTTTTGTTGCTGCTGTATCTCCCAGCACTCTTGCTTTTCTTTTTCGCTCCTCCCAGGCTTCCACGGATTCCTTTTCCAGCAGATCGGCCAGATACCTGCTTCCTTTCTGGAGGTTCTGGATCAGTAGTGTTGACAGAGTTTTATACTTTACCTGTCCGCACCGTTCTCCAAATCTCCGGTAAGCCTCTGCTTCGGAAATCCCACTGTCCATCTCATAACAGGCTACTCGGATTTCTTCGTAAGCCTCACGTTTTTTACCATCTTCTCTCTTTCCGTAATCCAGTGCTATTTTCTGGAACGCTTTTCTGGCAGTTAAGCCTGCCTGCACCAGAAGGGTAAATTTCATGATCAGTCCTGGATAATCCATCAGCATCTGTTCTCTTCTTTTTATCTGAGCATTCTGTTCTTCCCGTTTTTTTGCAATGACAGCTGCTGCCGCTGCTGCCAGGCCAAGAGCTGAAAGCAGGTTTCCTGTTTTGTCTTTTGGCTGCTCCCATTCAAGATGTTTTCCATTCCATTCATCTGGAAGATAATAGTACTGCGGATCGTTTTTTTTCTGATTATATTGTACGATCATGTCCTGCAGCTCTTTCTCGCGCTGCTGTTCTTCGCTAAGTTCTGTTTCCGGTTCTTCTTCGGATCCTTCTGTTTCTTTTTCCGGCACCTGCACATACAGGGAACCGGCTTCTTCTCCGTCTACAGATTACTTTGAATTTCTCTTCATAAGCACCTGTCTCCTCTTTTTCCATACGGTATCCGGATGAATAAACCTTATCTCCGCCACTTTGAAATGTCAGGAGCATACCGATGATATTTCCGGCAAGCGCTATCCGTATAAACAGTTTCTTTTCTTCCGGATTTCCGGCTTCCGGAGGCAGCCGCCCCATTTTCCTGCCAGAAACACCCCAAGGATCACCATAAATATCAAAATATGTATCCACATTATCCTCACCTACACTTCTATGTCTACAATCTTCACACCCAGCCAGTAAGACAAGCCATAGATCACCATGCAAACTGTCATGGCACAGATTCCGAAAGGATTCCCATAAAGTACATCCAAAAATCCCGGCGAAGTCAGTTTCAGATAGCAGATGATACCGGCCGGCATGATACTCATAACCATCTGTTCCGATTTCTTTGCGGCCAGCGTTGCTCGATCTCTTTTTTTACCTCGATCTTATCACTAAGCATTCTGGCTACTTTCTGGATCACCTGCGTCATATCCCCGCCTGTTCTTTTTGCTGTATAAAATACTGCTGCGAAATTTTCAATATCTTCCACTCCGCTGCGTTTTCCCAGATCCAGGAACAGCTCTTCCACCGGAACACTCAGACGCAACTGGCTTTCGATATACCGAAATTCATCCAGGATATCACTTCCCTTTTCATAAAGTCTCCCCAGATCCTTTACACTGGCACGCACCGCATTCTCCGCGGAATAGCCGGCCTGTACCGCCACATTCATGGCCGTCAGAGCATCCCGGAACTGGTAATTCAGCTCCCTCTGCTGCCGTGCAGTGCATTTTTTCCTCTGCATTTTCAGAAAAAGCACTGGTATTGGAAGCATAAACAGCAACACAGGAAGGCTCTGATAAAACAGATAGTCGGCTGCAGCGCATACGGCAGCTCCCTCCAGAAGATACTTTGCGGTCTCCTTCCCCGTAAAATGATACATCCTGTAATCTTTCCTCGTAGATCTCCATTTCTGATTCTTTCCTTTCCGCTCTTTCATAGTCTGATTCCTGCCCGTTTCATTTTTTCACAATGCAAAAGTTCTCCGGTTTTTACAAGTCCCTTTCCTTCTTCCCAGCGATACAGCGGCCTGGTCTGGATCTCTCCGTTTTCAAATCCACATACTTCTGTGATTTCCAGCAGCTTTCTGCTTTTATCCCGCATACGCCCGAGATGTACCAGAATGTCTACCCCGGAAGCGATCTGCCTTCGGATTGCTTCCAGGGGAAGATCGATCCCCATCAATGTCATCGTTTCAATTCGGGAAAGCATATCCTGACTGCTGTTTGCATGAAGTGTTGAAAGGCTTCCATCATGTCCCGTATTCAAGGCCTTTATATGGACTCCCTATGTTCCCATCATGCAGAAATACAATATCTTTACTTAATATACACTGTATATAACGTTATTATCTTGCCATTCCACAGTTGCAAAAAGAAAAGAGCGCCTTTCACAGCCCTCTTTCATATCGACTTTCTCATTCATTTGTCATACTCAACAGTTTTGCAACCAATGTCTCTAAACTTTTTCCCAAAAATGGGACAAAGTCTGGTATTGCACCAAATGCCATCCCAATTATTATCATTCGACCACATTCTCTTGCAGATTCCAATGCAAATCCATAACTCAAAACACCTGTCAGAATAAATATAATTGATAAAAAGTAAAGCAAAATATTTCCCAATATCATCGGAATTTTTAATAACCAGTGAATCAATGTCATTACTGCAAGAATTAAATATAAAAACACTTTTATTATGTACTTAACCAACATTTTTAATCCCTCCCTTTTTTATCTTTCCGGACAGCAAGAATCTTGCCATCCGGACTTCCATTTTTTTGCTATCCGGACTGCAATTCTTGCTATCCAATACAGTTCATTATCCTTTCGTGTATATCATTTCCGTCAAAATCATCTCTTCTGCATCATGACAAAGGGTATTCATCCTCCTTGTCCATTCCATGTTGTCTTGCCTTTTTAATTCCTCTGTAATTCCTTCTTTCTCCATCATCTGTTTTACTAATTGTTCTTCTCTATCCCTTGCTTCTGCATCAATCTGATTCAAATGCTCGACAAGTTTTCCTTGTAACAACAATATTTGATATTTTGCCTTTCTGTGTTCCTGTAAATAGCTTTTACGAAGCATCCCATATTTCCCATAAGTTGGTTCGATATCTGTAAGTGCCAATTCTGGCAAATAATAATCACCACATAACATATAAGTAAGTCCATTTTTCTCATCATAAATTTCGTTCTGCATAAAATATTCTCCTTTTCTTCCTATAATTGGTCGTACATCTTCAACAGTGTTCCCTTTTTCATTTGACTATATTTCACCTGTAATTCTTCATATTTTTTCTGAAGACTTTCATATTCGTTTTTCGGAACACTATCGGATAGTTTCTGTTCTAAACTCTTAATCCGTGCTTCCTGTGCTTTTGCAATAGCAGCGCTTTTAGGATTTTGCAATATCATTCCCTGTTGTTTTTCCTTCAATTCCATCATGACCTGTTTCACATTCGGATTATTATAGAAAAAACCTCTGGAAAGTCCTGTTAGTTTTGTAAGTTCA
>ENA-OPZM01000792-OPZM01000792.1-human-gut-metagenome-genome-assembly--contig:-NODE-792-length-12730-cov-2.698723_pt1 | contig 12730 bp, 17 predicted proteins | sample MGYA00242478_ERZ504493 | MGnify/ENA primary metagenome ERZ504493 (study PRJEB26092, sample SAMD00036227) | human gut metagenome | host: Homo sapiens | study: EMG produced TPA metagenomics assembly of...
CAAAGCTCAATCCGAAAGTAGTAAATCGGTAGTTAAATTCAGTTCTTATATCCCGTGAAATGCCCGTATTTCCGGGCTTTTTGGAGATAATCAGAGTTGTTTTACAAATATTTATAAATTTCATTTATAAAAAAGTGTGGTATACCAACTCTACGACAGCGCTTTCCGCATTCTGGATATCCGCAACAATCTTCTGGAGAATTTCACCGGTTCCAGAAAGCAGATCATTGATCTGGCAGCCTCCACCATTCCTTCTTCTTATCTCCTTCCTGAACTTCTCGCAGGTTTTGGCAGAATGTATCCTGATGTATATTTCCATTCCTGGCAGACAGACAGTTCCGGCGCTATTAACCGTGTACTGGATGGGACCGTAGACCTGGCTTTGACAGGACAGAATACAGGAGACGACAGCTGTGTATTTATTCCCTTCTGTCAGGATAATATGGTGATTGCTACCCCTGTGAATGATCATTATTTAAACTTAAAACAAAAAGAACAACCTGTTGTTTTTCAGGACTTTATCAAGGATCCTGTTATCATCAGGGAAAAAGGCTCCGGAACCAAAAAGGAAATGGATATTTTTCTGGAAAATGCCGGTATTGAACCTTCCAGTCTGAATGTAGTAGCCCGCATGAATGACCTGGAATCAATCAAAAAATCTATTGTAAACGGGCTTGGATTTTCCATTCTTTCTGCCAGATCTGTCGTTGACCTGCAAAAACAAAGCAGATTCTTCTGTTTCCATTAGAAGAATCTGCTCACAAACGCAGTTTTTATATTGTTTACAGTAAAAACAGAATTCTGAAATCCCATGTACGCCAGTTCATTCACTATGTAAAAGAATACTATCAGACAGTCTGATTAATATTCTGATATTTTTTTGGCATCCAATTTCCCTTCCATGCATAGATAAGCATGAGTATCATTCCTACAGCCCATGAAACAGGATACAGTACATATATAATATCAATGCTGGTGAAATGTGGAACCACAAACTGAATCCACAGAATACGGAACAGGCATAATGCAAGCAGCATCACTACCATGGGAGGTACCGTCTTTCCTGTTCCGCGAATGGTTCCTGCCAGGGAATGCATAATTCCCAGAAGGAAATAGAACGGGCAGAAATATTTCATTGCCTGTGCCCCATAATAGATTACTTCTTTATCACTGCTGAAAATCCCTATGATCGGTCTGGAAAAGGTCAGCAGGAGAATTCCTGTCACGATCGTATAAAGCACGCTCATTCCAAGAGTTACTCTCAATCCTTTCCTGATTCTGTCTGTTTTTCCCGCACCATAGTTCTGACCGGTAAAAGTCGTTGCTGCCATACTAAAACTCATTACCGGCAGAATGTTAAACCCATCTACTTTCAGGTATGCACCAAAACCCGCCATTGCACTGGCTCCGAATCCATTGACACCAGATTGTACCAGTACATTTGAAAAGGAGATTACCGTGTTTTGAATTGCAGTCGGCAGACCTACCTGGATAATCCGTCCTGCCATTGTTCTATCAATGGAAAGTTTCTTCGGATTTATGCGGTAAATATCCGGAACTCTCATCAAAAACCATAATGCAAAAATGCAGGAAAGTACCTGGCTGATATCTGTTGCAATTGCAGCACCCTCGACTCCCATGTGCATTCCGCCGATAAGCCATAAATCCAGAAAAATATTGGAAAACGAAGCTACTGCCAGATACATCAGCGAACGTCTGGAGTTACCTACTGCATTCAGGATCCCCGCTGCCATATTATAGATGACATTAAAAACCAGTCCATAAGAATAAATTCTCAAATACAGAACTGACTGATTCATTACTTCTTCCGGAGTTCTCATCCACCTGAGAATTGCAGGTGAAAATACAATTCCAGCGATAGTAAGAACAATTCCCAGAATAAGCGCAAGCATCAAGGCTGTATGTGCAGAACGCTGAACGCCATTCTCATCTCCTGCTCCATAAAACTGGGATACAATAACTCCCGCACCTGCAGATGCCCCCATACTGAATGCAATCAGCAGACAAATCAGCGACGTACTGGAACCAACTGCAGCCAGTGCATTGCTGCCCACAAAATTTCCTACAATAATTGAGTCCACTGTATTGTACATCTGTTGGAGCAGATTTCCCAGTATCAATGGAATAGAAAACAGAAGGATCTGTCTCCAGATGGTCCCTTCTGTCATGGTACTGATCGATTTTAACTTCACACTCTTACTCTTTTCATATGCTGCCACTCTCATTCCCCCATTCATATATTATTGCTGTTCACAACGCGTCCGGCAGCACCCTTCGGCATTCCTATTATAAAATATTTTATATAAAAATCAAGCCGCCACTATTTATAGCATTGCATTTCCTGTCAGTTTACTGTACAATACTTTTATATTGTAAAGTACGAAACAGGAGGTAATTTATTATGGCTTTTGATATCACACCTTATGTAGATATGTCCCCAAAGAAAGTTCGTGAACTGATCCGCAAGGGAGTTATTGATTTCCCCACTGCAGGAATGTGCCGTGGCTATGCGCAGGCAAATCTGGTAATTCTGCCACCGGAATATGCTGCAGATTTTGAAGAATTTGCACACAAGAATCCATTTCCGTGTCCAATTCTCGAAATTATCAAAGGAACTCCTGAAACTCATGACATGGGTGAGGGCGGAAATATCTGCACGGATATCCCGAAATACCGGATTTATGAAAACGGTGTATTTACAAAAGAAATTACTGACGCTTCCGAGTATTGGAAAGAGGGATATGTTGGATTTCTTATCGGCTGTTCTTTCTCATTTGAAGAAACACTGATTAGAGAAGGGATTGAAATCCGTCATATCGCCCAGGGACGAAATGTACCGATGTTCAAAACTAACATTCAGACAGTTCCTGTTGGTCCATTTTCCGGTCCTATGGTCTGCTCCATGCGCCCGATGACACCGGAAAACGCAAAAAAAGCTTATGACATTACTTTCAAAATGCCGAATGTTCATGGTGCCCCTGTACATATGGGAGATCCGAAAGAGGTCGGTGTTGATGACGTTATGAAACCTGATTACGGTGAAGCAGTGGATATTTACGAAGGGGAAATTCCTGTGTTCTGGCCATGCGGCGTAACTCCGCAGGCAGCAATTGAGAATGCCAAACCGCCAATCGTTATCACTCATGCTCCCGGACATATGTTCATTACAGATATTCCGAATGCAGAGTTAAACGACTATCTGGAAGCAAAAAAGAAATAATCAGAAAGCAGCAGAAACCATGGAATTTACATTTCCCAACTATTATAAAGAATTTTCTTGCATTGCCGGGTCCTGTCCGGATACCTGCTGTGCAGGATAGCAGATTGTTATTGACAATAAAACCCTGAAGAAATATCAGCATTTCAAAGGTCCTTTTCACAATCGACTGCACAACGATATCGACTGGAAGGAACATGTCTTCCGCCAGTACAACCGACGGTGTGCATTTCTGAACGAAGAAAATCTGTGTGATATTTACACAGAAGCAGGTCCGAAAATGCTTTGCGACACCTGCAGAAATTATCCACGACACATTGAAGAATTTGAGGGCCTGCGTGAGATTTCTTTGTCCCTTTCCTGCCCGGAAGCAGCAAGAATTCTGCTGTCTCAGAAAGAAAAAGTTCATTTTGTTACCATCGAAAAGGAAGCCGCTGAAGAAACCTATGATGATTTTGATTACTTTTTATTTACTGCACTGATGGATACCAGAGATCTTCTGATAAAAATCATCCAGAACAGAAATGTCCCCATACGGAAACGCCTGTGGAAAGTACTTGCCATCACACATGATTTTCAGCTGTGTTTAAATAAAAACGAACTTTTTAAATGGGAAGAGATTCGGAAACGTCATGAAGATTCCGGATTCGGAAAAACATTTTGTGATAAAGTTCATTCCAGAATGAATACTTCTGACACATCAAAGGATCTATTAAAAATATGTGGAAAACTATTATTCCGGAAATGGAAGTTCTTCGTCCCGGATGGAAAGAATTTCTGAAGGAACGTCTTGATTCCTTATATATTTCTTCAGGAGAAAACGATTATATATATCAGAAAAGCGAATTTGATTTCTACTGTCCGGACTGGCAGATTCAGGAAGAACAGCTTCTGGTTTACTGGATTTATACTTATTTCTGTGGTGCAGTCTATGACGATGAAATCTTTACCAAGGTTAAAATGGCTGTCGTCTGTACTTTGTTTATCCATGAGCTTGATGTCGGAACATATCTGAAAAACGAACATCATTTTAACCTGAATGATCAGATTCAGATCTGTTATCAGTTCTCCAGAGAGCTTGAGCATTCGGATCTTAATCTGAATAAATTTCAAGAACTGATGTCTGAAAATAATATTTTCTCCTTTGAAAATCTGTTAAAGATATGCTGAATGACAAAAAACTTGCTGCTCATTTCTTATTCTTTTTACAATTGCATTATTTGATATAAAAAACTTGTATTCTTTCGGATTTGGTAATCATCGCCTTCTATAAATTGCATTCACCCCAAATTGCCGTATATTCTCCTGCTCGATATCCCCGAACAAATTCTCTATCCATTTCCCATTTTTGAGATTGCTAAATTTCGAATTTACTCTGATAAATGTCGTTGACTAATAAAAAAATCCAAATAACTTATTATTTCACTTTTTGGATAAGACCTTATTATCAATCATGACCGCAAGTATTTTCTGTCGTCTGGAAGCAGATAAACCTTCTTCTTGCGAAACAGTATAACCAAACTGCATAAGAATAGATTCCTGAGCTAATCTCATTCCGTTAATACATGAATTTTTTAGGTAGGATTTTTCGTCACAAATACGACATAAAACCATGCCCATATTTCTTAATCGTATATAGGTGCTTTCCAAAATAAAATAAACTCTGCATTGTTTGCATTTTCATGAATATAATCAATATCCTTCTGCTTAAGATGAAATCTGCTCCGAAATCTGGAGTTTTCAAGTCTCTCGAACAGTTGCTTGTACCATTCATCCTTTGTCATTAAAACTCACCACTTTCTATGAAAACAGACTCTGCTGTTCATATTCCGTCTGTCGGTTAAGCAGAGTCGGTGTCTGGCGCAGAAGTACAGGCATTTTGTTATTATCAAACCAGTCTGTGATTTGTTCCCTTTCCAAGATTAAAGGCATGCGATCATGGATTTTTTTCATGGAATTATTCGCTGTGGTAGTCAGGATCACAAATCTTCGTTCATTCTCAAACCAGTCACAGAATCCTGCCATATACAGCACAGAGGAATCCGGTCTGGTAAAGGTACTCTTTTCTTTCAGGGAATTCCATTCGTAGAACCCGCCTGCCGGAATCAACAGCCGGTGATATAAGATTCCGTTCTGAAAGGAAGGTTTATCCATGACGGTTTCCACCCTTGCATTGATGACCGGATTTTTGCCTTTTGACAGGGGATATCCCCATCTGCACATACCCAGTTCCAGTCCATGTTCTGACTGTCCAATGACCGGTGCGACATCGGTCGGACGGATATCTCCTTGTGTCAGCCGAATCCTCCATCTATGTTCTGTACCACTCTGGAAATCTCCTCCATCATATTGGGATCTATATAATATCTGCTGCACATATTCTCTCCTATTTTAGAATCTTTCTTATCTGCGTATCCGCGGCTTCTGGATAAAGCTGTTTCATAATATTCTTATGTTTAATCGGTGCTTTTTCATCCTCAAACAGAGCATCAAAATCATAGCCGTCCCTGCGGTAGTTGGCAAATACCGGCAGCCATTTTTTGGAAATAAACCCGGCTTTTTTGGCAAAGAATTTTCCGTAAAGAACATCATGTCTTTTGGCAATGGCAATCCTCCATCTCCACGGATCCCTCACCGGATCATCAGACCACCAATATTCTGCCACTGTCCGTTCCTCCAGAGAAAACCCCGGAATTTCGTTCTTAAAAAGAGGAAGAAAACCAACCCGGTTGATATATTCGACTGCTTCATCCACATCGTGGATGCATTTCGGATCATCCCATGTTACTCCATGAATGATCCATTCCCCTGCTTCGTTTCCCATGACTTTCTCCTTTCTGTATTTTGCTGTCTTAAGTATACCACACATTGACAAGGCAAGACAAAGATATATATTTTTATCGAAAAATTGATGACATTTTTGTTACTGTTCATACACAATGTCATTAACTTAAGCAATTTGCCAATACTGCATTGATGAAAATATCAGCAGAAGGATTTAATTATGATAAAAAAGGGAATATTGAGGGATTAAGATGCAATGTCTTGCTGAAATTCGGGTATAACAAAAAGACAAAATCAATATTTAATATTGAAATTTGTCTAAAGATGAAATATAGTAATATACCACCTTCTGCAATAACTGGTTTATCCACCATTTTTGTGTTAATATAAAAGTAATAAAATACATTTAAGGACAAGAAGGGTGTAAATATTATGGATATTTCAGATTTTGTTAAGAAAGCAAAAGAATATAATGTTCTTGGAATCAAAATTTCAAAAGATAATGAACTTGCAGCAGAGTGGTACAGCGAACCGGAATGCAGAAGGAATATTTATTCTGCAACAAAGAGTTTCACATCCTGTGCAGTTGGCTTTGCTGTTCAGGAAGGCTGATCGATCTTAATGAAAAACTAACAGAAGCATTTTCAGGTGACTTGCCGGAGTGTATAGATGAGAACCTGAAAGAAGCAACTGTTCGTGATCTTCTTACCATGTGCCTTGGACAGGAGAAGGGCAGTCTGATGGGAGAACAACGACCTTTATATGAAGAAGATAACTGGGTAAAAATGTCTCTGGCTATTCCCTTTAAGTATAAGCCGGGTACACATTTTGTGTATAATAACGTTGGTCCCTATCTGGCAGGCATTCTTGTACAAAGACGCTCCGGCTGCGATCTGGTTTCTTACCTTACACCCAGACTTTTTTCCAAACTTGGAATAAAACGTCCTACATGGGAGACTGATCCACTTGGAAACAGTTTTGGAGCCGGCGGATTATTTCTGACCCTTTCTGAACTTCACAAATTTGGACTGTTTTATCTTAACAAAGGCAAGTGGAATGGAAAACAGATACTGTCTGAGAAATGGATAGAAGAAAGTACAAAGGCAGCTGATGTTGGATACTATGGTTATCTTTTCTGGCGTGGTGAATATAATTCTTTCCGGGCGGATGGAAAATACTCCCAGATATCTATGATCCTTCCGAAAAAAAACGCAGTCGTTTCGTTTGTTTCAGAATGCCGCAGGGGAGACGAACTTCTGAAGACAGTTTATGAGCTTGTCTGCGCAAAATTATAATATCTTTTCTCCGCGGAAAAACAATCTTCTCTTTCTATAATGCTGAGTTAGTGGATATGGGAGTTTCCGCGGAGAGAATCCAATTTCCTGTTTTAAGGCAATCGCCGATTATTTGAGAAAATAATACTACAATCAGAACCCGATTCTGATTTGGCTGCTACCCTGCTTATGGTTTCCACGTAGCAGAAAAGCGACGGGTTTCCCCGCCGCAATATCTCTTATACTTGATCAACCACCATTGGTTCTGTCTCTCTGTAGAACCGCCGCTGCTCTACCCTGAAAAGCTGCTCCAGTCGTGCCGGGCTGTCCAGTCGCCCTTCGTACTCCTCTTTATTCTCCGCATGTATAATAAACGGAGCAATATCTGCCTGCAGGCATTGCACAAATGCAATGATGCGGGCTACCTTATAACATGAGAAAAGCATTAAACAAGGAGACTCACGCCAAAACTATGAATCTCCTTGTTTAATAAAGGTTCGAAGTATCTCCGGGTATATCTATATCTTATTTTTGATTAATCTCTGCGAATCCAGCAGCATCAATTTTTAATTCTATTTTTTCGCCTTTTTTAAGTTTCTTTCCATTGAGAAAAATCCATTTCATATCTTCCTGTTTCGGTCTTACCCTTCTTTTTCTCATATGTAGCGGTCACAAAATAATGCTCTTCTTCTGCTCCTGTTCTCTGTCCGTCTTTAAGTTTCGGTTCCGGCCAAGAAGGGTTCTGATCATTGCCGGAACTTTTTGCAGTATCGACAACCGTCCATTTGTCTATTTCATAGTAATATTTTGTAGCATACACAGGCTCCTTCCGGTAGACTGGTTTTTCTACATCTTCGGTGCCAGGCATGACATCATGCCAAAAATGATTGCTGCGAAGATTCCCAGAATGAGCAGCACCCGCCTCAGCAGTGGCTTTTTCTTTGGTGTATTTTGGGGGATATTTTTCTGGCAGGATTCTTTTTTCTCTTCTTTCTTTCGTTTCTTTTCCTCTTCCTGCTGCCTCATCTCGAAGTAGTTTCTCTCCGAATCTTCTTTTGTGGCACCACAGTTTTTGCAGACATTCAGATCGTCGCTGTTAAGACTGCCGCAAAAGCTGCACTGCCAGTCCGGATTACGGCTGATCTTTTCTGCTTCCTCCTCAGAAACATATTTAATTTCATCCGGCATATAGAATTTTGTATTTTCGTCCTGCGGATGCCCACAATCGGGACAGGTTTTTTGACCGGCTCTAATCCTTTTATTCCCACAAAACGGGCAATCCCAGAGACCTTCGATTATCTTTCCCATACAGACTCTCCTCTTCTTTTCCCTCAATAACAATTCCAACAAGTATTTATATTCCACTTCGGTTTTATAATTTTGTGCAGTTTTTTATTTGCTCATTTATAGATTACTGTTTATTTTTCATCTCTGCTACTCTGTCCAGAATCTGTTTCTTTAATTCTTCTACATTATCGGTCTGATATTTTAATCCTGCTGCGGAGATATGTCCTCCACCGCCAAAAGGTTTCAACAGTTCATTAACATTGATCCATTTCCCGTCTGAACGGAAAGAACATCTCCACCCGTTTTCTTCTTCCTCATACATGGTAAAACCAAGTTCAATATCGTCGCAATCGCGCAGGATGGTGCTGATACAGTGGATGTCTTCGTATGTGATATCTTTTTCGGCAATTTCCTTCTGTCCCATAATAACATAGGCAACCCGGCCATCCATCGCACGTACTGCTCCATGAAGAATATCGGCTCTTTTGTACAGAATGTCCAGGGTATCACTGTGTAAGGTTTTCATAATCCTGCCATGGTCAACTCCCATAGCCATCAGATCAGCTACTGCCTGAAAAATACCCTGGTTTGCCCTTGCCAGTCCTCCGGTATCATGCAGGATGCAAGGTAAATATAATCTGTGGCATTGGGGTACGCTTCTTTTTGGGCTGCATTTAGAAGTAGTTCGGGAGAAAGCATATGGTATACATTTTCCGCACACGCCTCAGAAACCTTTGTCCAGTTCACATCTCCGTATCCTTCATTGGAAGCGTGATGATCAATAACAATGCTGGCAGCGGCATTTTGGTAATATTCCAATCCGATCATACGCTCCAGAGTTGCATTATCACAGACTATGACACAATATTGTTTTCCGGATATGTCCGGCATCTCAAAAGGAACAAATATCTTATCTTCCACGACCATCTTTTTCGGACCGCGCTCCAGCGTTTTTGCAAGGTATGGAAACACCCTGTATTGTGGATAATTGACATGGATATAGTGCGCAAGGCTCATCACCGATCCGGCAGCATCGCCATCCGGATTTAAGTGTCCCAGAATCACTACAGTGTCCAGATTGTGCGTCTGCATGGTTTCATCAAAAACAGTATCAAAATTAAACTCTGTCATTCCTACCTCCTTCGTATATCACTTCCCTGTTATATTTTAATTTTATCATCTAACAGATCAGATAGCAAGTTGTGGGCACATACAAGCCAAAATTCATTACAGATTGCATTATTTTGCGGAATTGCTATAGAACCAAAAGAGACAAAAGAGACCACTTGTCTCTTTTGGTCTCTTTTCTGTCTCTTTTAAAAAACTATAGCAATTTCGTAAGATTTCTATAGTTTTTTCAGGGTTTCTGTACTATAATGAAACCCATAAAGAGATTGTCATATCAAAAATAGTAATATAATTTTCTGCCAGAAAATCAGATCATCTCCCATCAAACTGGAAATTCAGGGAAAGTTGTTCTGATATTATTATGAAAAAGATGATCGAAGCCCAGGAAAGACAGATGTCCAGTGGTTCCCAGGGCGGACAGTACTAATCAGATAAAAGCCTCTCAGTTGAGGAACTGAAAAAAACCGATGGTGATGACTGAAAACAGTCAAATCCATCGGTTTTTCTATAAAAGCGAATTAATAAAATCAGATCATCCCTATCAGATGTACGATCAGTGCAGCCACCCAGGCAATCACACACTGCCATACCACAACACCAACAGCCCATTTGCTGCCCATTTCACGTTTGATCGAAGCGATAGCCGCCACACATGGTGTATAGAGCAAACTGAATACCAGCAGGGATGCTGCTGCCAGCGGAGTCAGTACAGAGGCAATATTTCCACTGAAAAGTACTTCCAGAGTAGATACCACGCTCTCTTTTGCCATAAATCCGCTGATAAGAGCTGTACAGATTCTCCAGTCTCCCAGTCCGATCGGTTTAAATATAGGTGCCAGGACTCCCGCCACCATTGCCAGAATACTGTCTGCAGAATCTTTTACAAGATTTAAATGCAGATCAAAGCTCTGCAGGAACCAGATTATCATTGATGCAAGCAGGATAATAGAAAACGCTCTCTGCAGGAAATCTTTTGCTTTTTCCCACAAAAGCTGACCTACATTCCTTGCTCCCGGCAGCCGGTAATTGGGAAGTTCCATGACAAACGGTACGGGATCTCCCTTGAAAAGAGTTCTGTTATACAAAAATGCCGCCAGGATTCCCACCAAAATTCCAAACAGGTAAAGACCTGCCATAATAAATCCGCCTTCTTCGGGAAAAAAGCACTTACAAAGAAAGAATAAATCGGCAGCTTCGCAGTACAGCTCATAAATGGAGTCAGCAAAATCGTCATCTTTCTGTCACGCTCACTTGTAAGTGTACGTGTGGCCATAACAGCCGGAACCGTACATCCGAATCCAATCAGCATTGGCACAATGCTTCTTCCTGAAAGGCCGATCTTACGCAGAAGTTTGTCCATCACAAAAGCAACACGTGCAACGTATCCGCTGTCTTCCATAAGAGACAGGAAGAAAAACAGGGTTACGATAATCGGCAGAAAACTGAGTACACTTCCCACACCTGTAAAAATACCGTCAATGACCAGGCTATGCATGGCACTGTTTACATTTGCTGCTGTCAGTGCTGCTTCTACCAGCGCAGAAACCTTATCAATTCCAATCTCCAGAAGCCCCTGAAGCCACGCTCCGATCACATTAAAGGTAAGATAAAATACCAATACCATGATTCCGATGAAACAGGGAATCGCTGTATATTTTCCTGTAAGAATCTTATCAATTTTCTCACTTCTGATTCTCTCCTTACTCTCTTTTGGCTTTACAACTGTCTGTTCACACAAACGCTCAATAAAGTCAAAACGCATATCTGCGATCGCAGCGCTTCTGTCAACCTGACGCTCTGTTTCCATCTGCTGTACGATATGCTCCAGCATCTCCGTCTCATTTGTGTCCAGCTTCAGCTTCTCAAGAATCAGCGGATCTCCCTCGATTGCCTTGGTTGCTGCAAAACGGGTAGGAATATCAGCCTGCGCCGCATGATCCTCAATCAGGTGCATGACCGCATGAATACAACGGTGTACTGCACCGTCATGGTCACTCTTATCACAGAAATCCTGACGCAGTGGATGTTCCTGATATTTCGCTATATGTAACGCATGGTCAACCAGCTCATCAACCCCTTCATTCTTTGCTGCGGAAATAGGGATTACAGGTACTCCAAGCAGCGATTCCATCTTATTTACATCTATAGAACCCTGATTTCCCAGCACTTCATCCATCATGTTCATTGCAACTACCATAGGAATATCCATCTCCAGAAGCTGCATGGTCAGATACAGGTTTCTCTCAATATTGGTAGCATCCACAATGTTGATGATCGCACTTGGTTTCTCATCCAGGACAAAATTTCTGGAGACAATCTCCTCACTGCTGTAAGGGGACATGGAATAAATTCCCGGAAGGTCTGTGATTTCTGTATCCGGATGGCCTTTAATCGAACCGGTCTTACGATCCACCGTTACTCCTGGAAAGTTTCCCACATGTTGACTGGAACCTGTCAGTTGGTTAAACAGTGTAGTTTTTCCACAGTTCTGATTTCCCACCAATGCGTACGTCAGTGTAGTTCCCTCAGGCAGTGGATGTTCATCTTCTCTGGAATGATACTTTCCATCCTCTCCAAGTCCCGGATGTGCCAGGTCGCTTACAGCCTCTATTCCGGCGTGACTTCTGCTTCGCTTCGGAATCTGTTCGATTTCTATCTGCTCTGCTTCCGCAAGTCTTAATGTCAGTTCATATCCATGTACCTGTAATTCCATGGGATCTCCCATGGGTGCAAACTTCACGACTGTGACCTCAGCTCCCGGAATCATACCCATATCCAGGAAATGCTGACGCAGGCACCCTTGCCGCCAACCGACGTGATCACAGCACTTTTTCCGATTTCCAAATCTTTTAATGTCATTTTCAGTCGCTCACCTTTTGTATTTGTATTTGGTTATCATCGTCGTTATTATAGCAATCCTCGTAAATAATGCATCTTAATCCAGCCCATCAGAGTGTGAAATCCTGCGTCAGATATCTTTGCCGTGCGTCAGCACGCCTGCAGATATCTTCCTTGTCTT
>ENA-OPZM01000793-OPZM01000793.1-human-gut-metagenome-genome-assembly--contig:-NODE-793-length-12726-cov-1.957933_pt1 | contig 12726 bp, 15 predicted proteins | sample MGYA00242478_ERZ504493 | MGnify/ENA primary metagenome ERZ504493 (study PRJEB26092, sample SAMD00036227) | human gut metagenome | host: Homo sapiens | study: EMG produced TPA metagenomics assembly of...
GGGCATGGGGCCAGGAGGAAGTAATCAAAGGAAATGATCCGGTATCCTGCCTGAGTCAGAAGGCGGAGATGGCCTTCAGGAAGATCATCTTTATGACCATACAATAACCCGCCGCCATGAAAATAAAGAATACAAGCTTTAGGGGTTATTTTTTTGGTCAAAGTAGATAATGGCAGATTTATCATACGGCATGCCGCCGATCGATATGGCTTTTTGTTCGAACATAAGAATACCTCCAGAAAACGTAGTATATAACAATATCTATATAGCATAGAAAGACAGAGGGTGTGGTGTGAAAAAATTAACATCAGGGGGTAAAGTGGATAAAAATATTTTCCACGATTTGTCTAAAATATTAATTGAAAAAAGGGCTGTCCATTGTCATAATGAATAATAGAATGAATGGTCGACCAGCCATGAAGAAAAGGAGAGGAAATAGTATGAGTTACTTAAACAATCAGGTAGGATATCGCGATGAACTTTTGATGACACGTTCTGTAGTCAAAAAAGAAAATTATGTATTACTTGAGCCAGACGGACTGGTAAAAAATGCAATCCCGGGATATGAGAACTGTGATGTTACGATCCTTGGATCTCCGGCAATGGGGGCTACTTTTGCAGATTATCTGGTAACAGCAAAAGCAGGCGGAAAAAATATGGGAATCGGCGGCGAAGGCATCGAGTCTTTCCTGTACGTGATCTCCGGTGAAGTAACGGTCAAGAATGATGATCAGGAAGCAACTCTGACAGAGGGCGGATACATCTTCTCACCAGAAGGAAACAAGATTGCTTTTGAAAACAAGAGCGGACAGGATGCAAAAATGTATGTATACAAGAGAAGATATGACAGAATCGAAGGATACAGTGCACATACTGTCGTTGCAAATGTAAACGATATGGAATGGGTAGAGTACGAAGGCATGAACAACTGCCATATCAAAGATCTGCTTCCGGCAGCAGGAGACTTTGGGTTTGATATGAACATGCATATCCTGAAATTCAAATTAGGAGCTTCTCATGGATATATCGAGACACACATTCAGGAGCACGGTATGTATTTCCTGTCCGGCAAAGGTATGTACAGACTGGATGATGAGTGGGTTCCGGTTAAGAAAGGGGATTATGTATTCCTGGATGCATATGTACCGCAGGCGTGCTATGCAGTAGGACGCGAAGAAGAGTTCGCATACATTTATTCAAAAGACTGCAACAGAGATGTTCAGTTATAAAAAGTAAAAATAATCATAAAAGGTGGAATTAAGAGATGAAACTTTCCCATGACGAATTAAAGGGATTAATGAAAAATAAACTGATGAAAGCAGGTCTGAATGAAGACCATGCTGATATTGCGGCAGAGGTCATGACCTGGTCCGACGAACGGGGATATCATTCTCACGGAGCGGTTCGTGTAGAATATTATGCAGAGCGGATCGCAAAGGGCGGAATCACAGCAGATCCGAAATTTGAGTGGAAAGAAACAGTCCGTGCTCCGGAGTTTTTGAAGGCGATAATGGCTGCGGATATGCTGTGGCCAAGTACGGAATGGATAAAGCCATTGAAATGGCAAAGAAAAACGGAATCGCAGTGGTAGGCATGAGAAACATGTCCCACAGCGGATCTATCGGATATTATACAGAAATGGCCGCAGAGCAGGGACTTCTTGCAATCTCTTTCTGCCAGTCTGACCCGATGGCAGTACCGGTAGGCGGAACAGAGCCTTACTATGGAACCAACCCGATCTCTTTTGCCGCACCGACTGCAGATGAGAGAATGGTTGTCTTTGATATGGCGACAACCGTACAGGCATGGGGCAAGATCCTGGATAAGAGATCCAGACACGAGAGTATTCCGGACAGCTGGGCTGTGGATGAAAAAGGAAATCCGGTAACAGATCCGAATCATGTAAACGCCCTTCTGCCAATCGCAGGAGCAAAGGGATATGGACTGATGATGATGGTCGATGTATTCTCAGGCGTACTTCTTGGAGTACCATTCGGAAAACATGTAAGCTCCATGTATCATGATCTGTCCAAAGGCAGAGAGCTGGGACAGATGCATATCGTGATCGATCCGGCACGTTTCGTAGGAGCAGAGGAGTTTAAGAAAGCAATGTCTGCATCTATTGACGAGCTGGGTGAGATGCCGACTGCTGACGGATACGATAAAGTATATTATCCGGGCGAGCGTGCAATGCTCAGAAAAGAGAAGGCCTATGCGACAGGCGGTGTGGAGATCGTAGATGAGATTTATGAATATCTGAAGAGCGATGATATCCATTATAACCGTTACGATCATAAAAACCGGTTCGCCGAATAGAAGGGGAACATTCAGGAAGGAGAGCATATGTTAAAAACAGTTGTGAAAAAGGGAAGTTATCATGATTCCGTTGTGCTTATGCTTTTGACAAACCAGATATCCACTATCGAAGGTGTGAAGAAAGTATCAATCATGATGCGACACCTGCCAATAAAGATATATACAGACAGAGTGGTCTGGCTACAGAGGAGCTGGAGGCTGCATCTGCAAATGATCTGGTTATCGTAGCAGATGTGGATGACGACAGTCTCCTTAATACAATTGAAGACGAAATGGAGAAATTCTTCCAGAAACAGTCTACAGAAAGCTCTGAGAAAAAGGGAGCGGAAAGTGTGAAATCCTGGGAAAAAGCACTGGCAAAACAGCCGGATGCCAACCTGGCGGTTATCTCAATCCCGGGAGCCTATGCGGCGCTGGAAGCAGACCGTGCGCTGGATGAAGGACTGAATGTATTTATGTTCAGCGACAATGTCACACTGGAAGAGAGGTAAGCTTAAAGAAAAAAGCTCACGAGAAGGGACTGGCTGTGATGGGACCGGACTGCGGTACCGGAATCATCCAGAGTGTTCCGATCGCATTTACAAATAATGTGGCTCCTGGCTCTATCGGAATCATCGGGGCTTCCGGTACAGGAATCCAGGAACTGACAACGATCATTGACAGACTTGGAGAAGGCGTGACAAATGCCATCGGTATCGGCGGACGTGACCTTAACGCGGCTGTCGGCGGAATTACGATGATGGATATGATCGACGCGATGGAAGATGACGATGCAGTCAAAGTGCTGGTAATCGTTTCCAAACCGCCGGCAAAAGAAGTGCGTGATAAGATTGCAGCTCGTCTGAGCAATTTCAGCAAACCGATCGTTACCCTGTTTGTAGGCGAGAAACCGGAGTATCACGAGGAGAACTTCTATCATGCATATACTCTGGATGAGGCTGCACGTCTTGCGGTTGGCTGGTAAGAGGGGAAGAAATCCCGGAGGCATCCGTAGAAGTAGACGAGTCTTCCTTCTACAAGGCAGAAGACAAGAAGACCATCAAGGCATATTATTCAGGTGGTACACTGGCAAATGAGGCGGCTATGCTGATCAAAGACGCCATGGATGTAAAAGTCCGCCGGAAGATATCGAAGGCTACATGCTGCAGCTGGACGGCAACGTGGTTGTGGACCTGGGCGATGACGCTTATACACAGGGCAAACCGCACCCGATGATCGATCCCGCAAAACGAATCGAGTGTATGCAGGAAGCAGTAGACGATGAGTCTACAGGAGCTGTTCTCTTTGACATTATGTTAGGATACGGCTCACACGCAGACATGGCAGGCGCTCTGCTTCCGACCATCAAGGAACTGATGGCAAAGGCAGAGGGACAGGGAAGAAAGGTATTCTTTGTCGCTACCGTCTGCGGAACCAGAAGAGACTTCCAGGGATACGATGACGCTGTCAACAAATTAAAAGAAGCAGGCGTGATCGTATGTGAAAATAATAAACTGGCATGCCGCACCGCGATCCGTGCGATCGGCAGAGACTTTAATGAGCCTGCAAAGGAGATCCGCCCGAAACAGGTGGTAGATTTCCCGAAGGCTGCTCCGTCCGAGAAGCTTCGTCAGCTCTTAAGCGAGAAGCCGAAGATCATCAACATCGGTCTGAAGAGCTTTGCAGAGTGTAGAGCAGTTTGGCTGCGAGGTGGTTCAGTATGACTGGATGCCGCCGGCAGGTGGAGATGTGAAGCTGATCAAGGTTCTGAATTTCCTGAGAATTATGAGGGAATTGATGAGAAGAACCAGGAAGTGATCGCAAAGGTGGTTGCAAGCCAGCCGATCTTAAGAGACAATGTCCGTGCAAAAGAAGTCATTCCGGAACTCAATGAAGGAAAAGTCATCCTTCACGCAGGTCCTCCGGTAGAGTACAAGAACATGCCGGATCCGATGCAGGGCTCCTGTGTAGGCGCAGTCCTTTTCGAGGAATGGGCAGACAATGAAGCAGACGCAAGAAAGATGCTGGAGAACGGCGAGATCAAGTTCATCCCCTGCCACCATGTTAATGCGGTAGGACCGATGGGCGGTATCACTTCTCCGAATATGGCAGTCTTTGTCGTAGAGAATGTAACCGGCGGAAACCGTGCTTACTGTACCATGAACGAAGGTATCGGAAAAGTGCTCCGTTTCGGTGCATATTCTGAAGAAGTTATCGACCGTCTGCGCTGGATGAGAGACGTTCTTGGACCGACACTTGGCAAAGCCCTTCGCTCCATGGAGAACGGACTTGCCATCAACGCTGATCGCCAAGCAGTTGCCATGGGCGATGAGTTCCATCAGAGAAATATCGCAGCTTCTCTTGCATTCTTAAAAGAGATGGCTCCGATCATCACCAAGATGGATATGGACGAAAAAGACCGTTACGACGTGATCAAGTTCCTGGCTGATACCGATCAGTTCTTCTTAAATATCATGATGGCTACCGGCAAGGCAGTAATGGACGACGCACGTACCGGAACCGATGGAACCGTTGTAACCGCTATGTGCAGAAATGGTTATGAGTTCGGTATCCGTATCGCAGGTATGGGCGACGAGTGGTTCACCGGCCCTGTTAATACTCCGCAGGGACTTTACTTTACCGGATATGACGGCGAGGATGCTGCCCGGATATGGGCGACAGCGCCATCACAGAGACCTTTGGTGTCGGCGGTATGGCTATGATCGCGGCTCCGGCTGTTACCAGATTCGTAGGAGCAGGCGGATATGAAGATGCACTTCGTACCAGCAACGAGATGATGGAGATCGTCATTGACAGAAACCCGAACTTTACGGTTCCGACCTGGAACTTCCAGGGAATCTGCCTTGGCATCGACGCAAGAAAAGTGGTAGAGAAAGGCATCACGCCTGTGATCAACACCGGTATCGCGCACAAGATCGCCGGATACGGACAGATCGGCGCAGGTACGGTTCATCCTCCGATCGAGTGCTTCGAGAAAGCGATCACAGCATACGCAAAGAAGCTTGGCTACGATCCCGAATAGAGAGTGACGGAGGACAAGGTTATGGAAAAAAAGAAGTTGTCATTGCATTAGGCGGAAATGCTCTGGGAAATAATATCCAGGAGCAGAAAGAGGCGGTAGCAAAGACAGCGCAGGTGATCGTCGACCTGGCAGCCCAGGGGCTGGAGCTTGTGGTAACCCACGGCAACGGCCCCCAGGTGGGCATGATCCAGAAGGCGATGGACGAGCTGGCTACCAATTATACCGATAATTATATGGAGACTCCGCTTCCCACCTGCGTGGCCATGAGCCAGGGATATATCGGTATCGATCTGCAGAATGCGATCAAATATGAATTACACCGCAGAGGGATGGACGTAAAAGTTTCTACGATCCTGTCCCAGGTAGAGGTGGACAAAAACGACGAAGCTTTCAGGAATCCGACGAAACCTATCGGACGGTTCTTGACTGAGGAAGAGGCAAAGAGAAACCAGGAGAACGGCATTCCCTGCATGGAAGACGCAGGCAGAGGATACCGCGTGGTGGTTGCTTCCCCGATGCCAAAGAAGATCCGGGAGCTTCTGACCATTAAGACGCTGGTGGACGCGGGACATATCGTGATCACCTGCGGAGGCGGGGGCATCCCCGTTGTAGATGAGGACGGAAAATTATCCGGCGTCAATGCAGTCATTGACAAGGATAATGCCAGCAGCCTGCTGGCCGCCGAACTTGGCGCGGATTACCTCATCATACTGACAGCCGTGGAGAAGGTGGCAATTAACTTCGGAAAAGAAAACCAGGAATGGTTAAGTGATCTTACCGTTGACCAGGCGAAAGAATACATCGCACAGGAACAGTTTGCCAAAGGCTCCATGCTTCCGAAGATCGAAGCAGCGATCCGCTTCGCAGAGTCGGGAGAGGGAAGACGTACACTGATCACCCTTCTCGACAAAGCTGCGGCCGGAATCGCCGGCGAGACCGGAACGGTAATACACAAGTAGTTTAGGAGAGAGAAAATGAACGTACCAACAAATCTGTTTATGTGGATAATGGCCTGTCTGCGATTATCGTACTATTACTCCTTTTGATCAAGTTCCAATGGGGCGCCACTGAGGCCGCCCCTATTGGACTTTTAATCACGATCATTACGGCGGTGGCTTTTTATAAGGCGGACTTTACCCTGCTGGCGTCCGAGACGGCAAGGGGATCTGGAGCGCGCTTCCGATCCTTTTGATCGTCTGGACGGCCATCCTTTTGTACCAGGTGGCGGATGAAGCCAAAGCCTTTTTGGTGATCCGGAACGGCATGCGAAAGCTCCTTCCCAATGAGCTTTTGCTGGTGCTGGCTCTTGGCTGGATCCTGGAAAGTTTCCTGCAGGGCATCACCGGATTTGGAGTACCGGTGGCTGTAGGCGCCCCGCTTCTGATCGGGATCGGCATGCACCCCATGTGGGCGGTGATCCTGCCCCTTCTGGGACAGTCCTGGGGTAATACATTCGGAACACTGGCGGCGGCATGGGATTCCCTTGCTTCCACCTCCGGCCTGACAACAGGAAGTCCGGAATATTTTGCCGCGGCTCTTTGGGCCAGCGCCTTCCTGTTTGTATGGGACGTAATTACCGGCCTTATCATGTGCTGGTTCTACGGAAAAGGCGCAGGCGTGAAGAAAGGTCTTCCTGCAGTGCTGATCCTTGCAGTGATCCAGGGCGGCGGAGAACTTTTGTTAAGCCAGGTAAATACCACGCTTTCCTGCTTCATCCCGTCCTGCGTATCCCTGGTGGCATTATTCCTGATCGGAAGAATGAAGATGTACCGCGAGGAGTGGAAACTGGAAGACAGCCCGATCATGAACCGGGCCGGAACCACTGCCAAAGAAGAAGAGGGTCCCTCCGATATGTCCCTTCTCCAGGCATTTGTTCCCTACTTTATCCTGACAGCCCTGACCATTATTGTCCTGGTGGTAAAACCCATCAATGAGTTCCTGGGACAGTTCTCCATTGGATTTTCCTTTGCGGAGACCTCCACAGGCTACGGATTTGTCAATCAGGCAGTGGAGAGCTTTTCTCCGCTGGTTCCGTTTACCCACGCCAGCATGTTCCTGTTCCTGTCCTCCATCGTCGGCCTCATTTATTACGGCAGTCATGGATGGATCAAAAAGGGCGGCACAGGACGCGTGTTTGCAAAATCAGTGGCAATGACCATGCCGTCAGGTATTGCGGTCATCGGACTGGTGATCATGTCCAGGATCATGGGCGGCACCGGTCAGACGGACGTCCTGGCGGACGGGATCTCCCGCGTGCTGGGCAAGGCCTATGCGATCCTGTCACCGGTAGTGGGACTGATCGGAACATTTATGACAGCCAGCAATATGTCCTCGAACATCCTCTTTGGCGCCTTCCAGTCTACGACTGCAGGCCTTCTGGGACTGAATGAGGCAGCGGTTCTGGGAGCGCAGACCGCAGGCGGCGCCATCGGCGCGGCCATCAGCCCAGCAAGATCATTCTGGGAACTACGACTGCGGGTATCCTGGGAAGAGAAGGCGAGGTACTGAAAAAACTGATGCCTATCGCCATTGGAACCACGATCGTGATCGGTCTGGTGGTATTTGCCACTGCGGTATTATAGGAATGGCAGGATAAGAGGAGGTAAAAGCGATGAAAAACAGTTTTTTTAAAACAAAAGAAGGCGGACTTACGATCGCATTCATCATCATCATGATATCCTTCTTCCTGATCCAGGGAGGACTTGCCGCAGGCATGAATGCGCTGGCATACCTGGGATTTATCCTGGTGATCGTTTCTATGTTATATTCACCGGTCAAGGTGTTTATCATAGACAGAAAAAATAAGAAGGCTTCCCTGAAGGAAGGGAAAGGAAGGTAGCGTATGGGAATTGAAGACGTAACAGGAAGAATTGCAAGAGATCTGGAGCACTTAAAACAGTATACAGCAACTCCGGGCAATGGCTGTACAAGACTGCCGTTTACCAAGGAGGCAAGAGACGCTGTGAACTATCTGAAGGAACTGATGACAGAAGCAGGTCTGGAAGTTACGGAAGATGCTGCAGGCAACGTGATCGGAACCCTCAAAGGCGAAGATCCGGACGCTCCCTGCGTTATGATGGGATCTCACTATGATTCCGTTGTAAACGGCGGAGACTATGATGGTATCGCCGGTGTGATCTGTGCCATTGAAGTGGCAAGAATCTTAAAAGAAGAAGGATTTGTTCCGAAGAGAAACTTTGTTGTGGTTGGCTTCTGTGATGAGGAAGGTATGCGTTTCGGAACCGGATATTTCGGATCCGGAGCAATGCTGGGACACAGAGACGTAGAGTACACCAAAAAATTTGCTGATACCGACGGCGTGACCATTTATGACGCCATGAAGGGCTACGGCCTGGATCCGGAAAAGATCGGCGAGGCTGCATGGAAGGAAGGCTCCATCGGACAGTTCCTGGAAGCACACATCGAGCAGGGACCGGTTCTGGATGCAGAAGGCACAGAACTTGGCTGGTAGAAGGTATCGTTGGAATCCAGAGATACATGGTAACCGTTCACGGAAGAGCGGACCATGCGGGAACCACACCGATGGATATGAGAATGGACGCGGTAGACGCAGCTACAAAAGTAATCTCCAAGATTGCCGACTGGGCAAGGGAGAAAGCGGACGGAACCGTTTCTACGGTAGGTTACATCAACACCGTTCCCGGCGGAATGAACATCGTGGCAGAGAAGGTAGAATTTACGGTTGACATCCGTTCCATGAACAACGACAACATCAACGATATCACCAACCGGATCCGCAAGGCTCTGGACAAAGAAGTGGCAGAGTACGGCGGAAGCTATGAGATGGACAACAAGCTGACCATCACACCGGTACACCTGTCTTCCGAGATGCTGGACTTCATGGAAGCAGACTGCAAGGAGAGAGTTATACATACCGCAGAATGCCAAGCGGCGCGGGACATGACTCACTGGAGATCGGACAGACCATTCCGACTGTTATGATCTTTACACCAAGTAAAGACGGAAGAAGCCACTGTCCGGTAGAGTTCACAAAATACAGTGAATTTGCAAAGGCAGCTACGATCATGAAGGATCTGGCAAAACGGTATCTGGAAAAATAGAAAAGAGACGGACGACGAAACACATATGCATAAGACAGGGCGCGGCCGGCAGGATTTTGCTGTACGGCAGCGCCCTTTTTATGCTATAATAAAGCATAGTTGTAAAAGGTAGGCAAAAGATGGCGGTGAGTAAAGATATGGCAATCTACGTAAAAGACCTGTTGATGGAAGAGGAAATGAATGGTGCCAGGCTGATCAGCGGGGAAGAAGGACTGGACAATGAAATCAAGGGTGTGACGATCATAGAGGCACCGGACATTGTGAAGTGGATCAATGGCGGAGAGGTGCTTCTAACGGGACTCTATGCCTTCAGGTCCTGCTCTATGGAGGATTTTAAAAACTATATCGATGAGCTGGTGAAGAAAAAGATCAGCGCCCTGATCCTGAAAAGAGGGAAACCGGTAGAAGGGGCGGAGGACAAAGTAGAGTATCTGATCCAGTTTTCCAGAAAGCACACAATCCCTATCCTGGAAGTGCCGTTTGAGATTTCCTTCCGGGATGTAATGAGCCGGCTGATGGAGCGGCTCTTTAACGAAGAGGTTACCAGACTGAAATATTTTAAGACAACTCACGATAATTTTTCCGCACTGGTACTGGGGTCAGAGTCTATCGGCGTGGCCATCGACCAGATCCTGGACGTACTGGCAAAGCTGATCCGCAACCCGGTAGCTGCATTCAACCGGCAGCTGGACTGTATCGGCGCGTCTGAGGGGGCGGAAAGAAGTCTGGAGATCCAGAAGGATGCACAGAGCTATGAGCCGGGAATCTACTCTAATTACGAATATCTAAGACAGCAAATCGACAACAGGCAGCAGTATATAGTAAAAGTAAAGCTGAATCTGAGGGAGCGGCTGTATCTGGTAATCACAGAAGAAGAAGATAGCTTTGATGTTATGGATGCGATTGCCACAGAGAGTGCGATATGGGCGCTTCAGTTTGACTGGTGCGCCAGTATTCGGTAACAGAGCTGGAGAAAAAGTTCCAGAACGACATTATGCACAATATCCTGAACGGTAAGATCGATCCATCTCAGAGCTTCAGAAAAACACCAGTCTTCTGGGAGTTCCTATAAATGGAAGCTTCCGCGTGATCGTGTTTGGATTGAAGGGTGAGGACCGTGATAAACGGGATTTCAAATCCAAGATCAGCGACACCAACCTGTTGAGTGACGCGATTGCCTGTCAGATGATAAATGTAAAGATCTACAATGATCTGACCGTATCGTAGTGGTCAAGGAAGTGAATAAGGAGCAGACCCAGGAAGAATACCGTCAGGAGATCCGGGAGATCGTGGATAATGTCCAGGCATATGTAAGCAGACAGGACAAAGAGCTGCAGGTAAAAGCCGGCGTCGGCAAAGTGGTGGAAGGTGTGATCAATCTGCCGGACAGCTTTAAAGAGGCCAATGAGGCATTTACTTTTGTGGATATTGCCGGAGAGATTTCAGAGGATGGGAATTCTCAGGTGACATTGTTTTCAGACCTTGGTATTTTTAAGCTGTTATGCCAACTGGACAATCCGGAGCTATTGCTGGAATACGTGCCGGAAGGCCTGCAGAAATTATACAATTATAAAAAGCCCCAGAGGGATGATCTGCTGATCACGCTGAAAACATACCTGGACCGGAATCTGAACCTGTCAAAGACGGCCCAGGATCTGTTTGTGCATTATAAGACAGCATCCTACCGGATTGAAAAGATTGCCAAGATCACGGGTGTGGATTTTGACAATGCCAATGAGGTTCTGGCCTTCCGGATCGGGCTTGTGGTTTACAAGATGATCGAGAAGTACAACAAGGATTATCTGTAGTGCCGGTATCTATCTATAAATATAACAGAAAATTAGCAAACGAAAAGATAGTTTTATCCAGAATAGATAAATTATCTTTCTTTTTTTATCTCGATGCACCGATGTATTTTGTTAAAAAATTATCTATAATAATGTACAAAACAGAGAAGATATACAAAAATAGAAAAGTCTAGTTGTGCAAAGTGTGTAAACAATGGAGGGAGATCATGAAAGTAAACGTTAAAAGAATTCACTCCCGTCTGGAAGAAATCTATCAGTGCGGCAGGAAAGAGGACGGAACCTTTACCCGGATGGCATATTCTCCGGAGGATGTAAAGGGAAGAGAAAAATTTATGAATTATTTCCGGCAGCTCGGCATTGAGCCAAGAGTGGACGAGGCGGGAAATATCCATGCCAGACTGGAAGGAGAGGACCCGGCGCTTCCGGCGATCCTGACAGGATCCCATCTGGATACAGTACCGGACGGCGGAAAGTATGACGGCGTAGTAGGGTGTGTATCTGGTCTGGAAGTGGTAGAGACATTGGTGGAAAACGGCAGGAAACTTAAGCATCCTCTGGAAGTGATCGTGTTTACCGATGAAGAAGGGTTCCGGTTTGGCAGCGGGCTCCTTGGAAGCAGTGCTATCTGCGGCCAGGAGCTGGATATTAAAGAATCGGACATGGATTTATATGGAAATAAGAGAGCAGATGTCATCAAATCCTACGGAATTACAGTGGCAGATGCGCCAAAAGCAAAAATGAATCCGAGGGATGTGCATTGCTTCCTGGAACTTCACGTAGAGCAGGGAGCGTCTCTGTATAAAAGCCATACTCCGATCGGCGTGGTTTCATCCATAGCAGGCGTAAGCCGCTATGAAATCGTGATCACCGGAGAGGCAAACCATGCCGGAAGTACGGTTATGGCAGACCGTAAGGATGCACTGGTGGCTGCATCGAGATTTATTGCGCGGGTACCGGAGATCGTAAAAGCAAACGGCAATGAATACACGGTGGCAACGGTTGGAACGATCAAAGTACAGCCGAATTCCGTGAACGTAGTTCCGGGAAGCTGCACCTTTAATCTGGAGATCAGAGATCAGCATGCGGAAGTGATCACGGAGATTGAAAAGCTTGCAAAGGAATATCTGGATCAGATATGCCAGGAGATGGGCGAGGAGTATAGCTTCACACAGATTTCCTATCACGAGCCGGCACCGATGTCTGAATGGGTAAAGGCTGCGATTGAGACGGCTGTAAAGAAGATGGGAGTGGAATATAAAGTGGTTCCCAGTGGAGCCTTCCACGATTCTCTGATCATGACAAGCGTATTCCCGACAGGAATGATTTTCGTGCCTAGCAAAGACGGAATCAGTCATTCCAGATATGAATACACAGCACCGGAAGACATTGAAAATGGCTGCAATGTTTTGTTAAATACAGTTTAAACATGGATTGAAAATAAAAAGTCGAAAAGACATTAGAATACAGATTTAGAAAACCACTTTAAAAAAGGAAAAAC
>ENA-OPZM01000794-OPZM01000794.1-human-gut-metagenome-genome-assembly--contig:-NODE-794-length-12709-cov-2.769194_pt1 | contig 12709 bp, 15 predicted proteins | sample MGYA00242478_ERZ504493 | MGnify/ENA primary metagenome ERZ504493 (study PRJEB26092, sample SAMD00036227) | human gut metagenome | host: Homo sapiens | study: EMG produced TPA metagenomics assembly of...
CCCAGTTGTTTGCTTCTCTTGGGCTGGAACCACTGGAATGTACCGTCCTGACTGATTTGGCCGGGCGGGTTACCGCCGCCGTTACCCTGCCCCGGACCAGCTTTACCCCCGGCGAGTGCCGCGCCCTGGCCGAGGAAATGGGCCGCATCTGCCGCCGGGACTTTGATCCACCGGAAGTAACCAACTGCCGCACCGTGACCATGTTGCATTTTGGCGAACGCCCGCTCTACCGCGCCGTGTTCGGCCTGGCCAGCCGCCCTGCCCCGCCGGAAACCGTGAGCGGGGATGCCTGCCGTCAATTCTGCGACAGTGCAGGCCGCGCCCAGATGCTGCTGTGTGACGGTATGGGCACCGGCAAGCCCGCCGCCGTGGACGCCAGATGGCCGCCAAACTGACGGCCCAGCTGCTGCAGGCCGGGTTTGCCGCCGAAAGCGCTGCCCGGCTGGTCAACGTGGCACTGGGCCTGAAAAACGCAGGGCAGGAAAGCGGCGCAACGCTGGACCTGCTGACGCTGGACCTGTACACCGGGCGGGCCGGACTGTTCAAAGCGGGGGCGGCCCCCAGCTTTTTATGCCGGGCAGGCGTTGTGCGCACGCTGGATGGTGCCAGCCTGCCCATGGGGGTGCTGCCCACTGTAACGGGCCGTTCCACCGCCTTAACGCTGGATGTGGGCGACACCGTGATGATGGTCAGCGACGGTGCTTTGTGCGATGGCTCCGCCTGGCTGTGTGACCAGCTGACCCTGAGCACCCGGCTGGGCCAAAGCCCGCAGCAGACCGCCGAAGCCGTTGCCGCCAGCGCCGTGCGCCGCAGTGGGGCGCGCCAGGATGATATCACCGTGGCCATTGTGCGGCTGGAACGGCAGAAAAGCTGACAGCAAACCTGCATCATTCCAAACAGCGCAGAAATTGTGCGGTACCCCTTGGAACGGATTTCTATTCCTGCTATGGCAAAATCACGGCGGCGGCAGCGCCCTGCCATTGCACGCACCAACGCACCAATTGCGCCGTGCCTGCTCGCTCATTATTCGTTCACAAATATTTTCAAAAATATTCAAAAAAACTGTTTATTTTAGGCAAAAAGTGTGGTAAAGTAAAAACATGCCAAATGTGGAGCATACCACATCACAATAAATACATATGCCGGGTGGGGAGAGCTTATCCCGGCGCGAAAAGAGGTTTGTAAGACAATGGAATACGCCAGTAAGGACATTCGCAACATTCTTGTGGCCGGCCACGCAGGCTGCGGCAAAACGACTTTGACCGAATCCCTGCTGTATTTGAGCGGTGCAACTGAGCGCATGGGCCGTGTTGAGGACGGCACCACCGCCAGCGATTTTGACCCCGAAGAAGCACGCCGCAAAGCATCGCTGAATTCCAGCGTGATTCCCGTGGAAAGTAACGGCACCAAGTTCAACCTGATTGATGTTCCCGGCCTGTTTGATTTTGAAACCGGCGCTGCCGAGGGCATCACCGCTGCGGAAAGTGTCCTGATCTGTGTTTCTGGCCGTTCCGGTGTTACCGTCGGCGCAGAAAAGGCCTATAAACTGGCACTGAAAAACAACAAGGCCCGCATGGTGTTCGTGACCAAATCTGACCTTGAAAATTCTGACTACTTCAAGATTCTGGAACAGCTGAAAATCAAGTTCGGCCCTTCTATCTGCCCTGTGTTGTGCCTGCCCGCCTGGACGATGGCACCGTGGCTTACATCAACCTGTTCAGCCAGAAGGCATTCAAGTACGAAAGCGGCAAACAGGTGCAGATCGACCTGCCCGATATCGGCCACCGCTTTGAGGGCCTGATCCAGCTATGTACGAAGCCATTGCCGAAACGGACGAGACCCTGATGGAAAAGTTCTTTGAGGGCGAGCCGTTCACCACCGAAGAGATCGTTACCGGCATGGCCGCAGGCGTGCGCACCGGCCAGATCACCCCCGTGTTCTGCGGCAGTGCCGTCAACCTGCAGGCATTGGATATGCTGCTGTACAACATGAAGGAGTTGCTGCCCAGCGCCGCAACCGCCGCTGTTGTTGGCGAAAACGCTGACAGTGAGCCGGTTGAAATCACCGTGGACGACACCGCCCCCACCTGCGCTTATGTGTTCAAGACCGTTGCCGACCCGTTTGTGGGCAAGCTGAGCTTTATCAAGGTCCTGTCCGGCAAGCTGAGCGCAACCAGCAACGTCATCAATGCCCGCACCGGCCAGCCGGAGCGCCTGGGCAAAACATTGACCGTATGCGGCAAAAAACAGACCGACACCCCCGCCATTGTGGCCGGTGATATTGGCGCAGTTGCCAAACTGGCCACCGCCAAGACCGGCGATACCCTATGCGATCCTGCCCGTGTTGTCACCCTGCCCGCCCCCAGCTACCCCGTTGCCTGCTACCGCATGGCTGTCAGGTTGCCAAAAAGGGCGATGAGGGCAAGGTTTCCGGCGCGCTGGCCCGCCTGATCGAAGAAGATCCGGCCATTTCCTTTACCGTTGACCCCGAAACCAAGCAGCAGATCATCAGCGGCCTGGGTACCCAGCACCTGGAAGTTGCCGTTGCCAAGCTGAAGAACAAGTTTGGCGTTGAGATCACGCTGGAAGTTCCGCGCGTACCCTACCGCGAATCCATCCGCAAGAGCTGCAAGGCCCAGGGCCGCCACAAGAAGCAGACCGGCGGCCACGGCCAGTTTGGCGATGTGTGGATCCAGTTCGAGCCCATTCCGGGTGAGGACGTTGAGTTTGCCGAAAACGTGTTCGGCGGCAGCGTGCCGAAGAACTTCTTCCCCGCTGTGGAAAAGGGTGTGCGTCAGGCAGCCCAGCACGGCGTTCTGGCCGGGTACCCCATGGTTGGCCTGAAAGCCACCCTGCTGGACGGCAGCTATCACCCGGTAGACTCCAGCGAAATGGCGTTCATCATGGCCGCCAAGCTGAGCTACAAGGCCGCCATCCCCGAAGCCGGCCCCGTTCTGCTGGAGCCCATCGGCACCCTGAAAGCCCATGTACCCGCCGACAACACCGGCGATATCATGGGCGAAGTAACCAAGCGCCGCGGCCGCGTGCTGGGCATGAACCCGGACGAGGACGGCGAGCAGGTTGTGGAAGCCGAAGTGCCATGAGTGAAATGCAGGACTTTACCACCTTCCTGCGTCAGCTGACTCAGGGCCGCGGCTGGTTTACCTTTGATTTTGTCCGTTACGAAACCCTGCCCCAGATGCTGGAAGCCAAAGTCATCGAGCAGGCCAAAGCCCTTGGGAACTTTGCGGAAGAAGAAGCCTGATTATAGCAAAAAAAAGAACCGGTGCAACTGCACCGGTTCTTTTTGTTAATTAGTAATGAGAAATTAGGGCAATACCGCATAATTTCTCATTTCTAATTCCTAATTACCTTCAACTCCTACTTTCTGCCTTTTACCTGCCTTCCATCCATTCGCATATTGCTTCATAATACGCCTTTGCGGCCTGTTTAGCGCCGCTGGGGGTGGCAAGGCGGGCGGCATCCTGGGGGTTGGTCAAAAAGCACTGTTCTACCAGCACCGCCGGGCAGTCGGCGTCCGCCAAAAGGCGGAAGGTCGGTTCATTGCGCGGGGTCTCGTCGCTGGATTCATACACCATGCGGTTATCGTATGTATCAAAATAAATGTACGCACACCGTCCTGCCCGCGCAGGGGCTGGCCGGTCTGGGTGATCTTCTGGGCGGTCAGGCGGGCCAGGGCCACGCTCTCGTCATGGTATTGCTGCCCCGGCGGAATGGCGTAACATTCAAAGCCGCTGGCCGTGCCGCTCGGATCGGAATTGCCATGGATAGAAAACAGCAGCACTGCACCCGCGTCATTCGCGCGCTGGGCGCGTTCCGCCGGTTCCACGCGCGGCATATCGCTGTTCTGGCTTTCTTCCTCGGTAATGGTCAGCACCGGGGCATAGCGGCCATCCTGCTCCAGCAGGTTTACCAGCTCGTTGGCCACCTGCCAGGTCATCTCGTACTCCCACAGGCCGCTGCCCTCGCTGCCGGGGTCAGTGCCGCCGTGGCCGGGATCGATTGCAATCACCGGCAGGTTCTTGTTCTGCACGGTGGTAAAAATCTTCTCTGTCAGCGTGCTGCCCTCTGCCGCAGCGCTCATCACCCCCGCGTGGGGCAAAATCACCCCCACAGTAACGGCCACCAGCGCAAACGCGAAGAGGAACATCCCTGTGCGCGCGTGCCGCTTCCAGCCGCGCCGCACCGGACGGCGGGCAGACTGCTTTTTTCTGTAAACTGCCATCTTTTCTTCCTTACAACTCTATGGCGCCCCCGCATCCGCCTGGCGGTTTGTGTGCTGCCCTGCCGGATGCGGTTCTGCCTTATCTTCCTGCCTGTGATGCAGGGGAAATGTTCTCGTTCCTGGTTTCACTCAATAAAACGATGCAGCTCTGCGTTTTGTTACAACTTTTGTGCGGAAATTTTTTCCTATTGACTCTGGAGATTCATTTCTCGCCGACTGCCAGCTCGCTCAGGTTCTGCACGCTGCCTTCGATATAATCAGAATAGGCATAACTCTCCCCCGCGTCCGCTTCGCTGCTTCCAGCGCGGGGGCGGGCAGGTTCAGGTCCTGCGGGTCACAGTCCAGCCAAAGCGCACCCGCAGCAGCGGCGCCATAATCTCTGGGTCCCACACAATCGCGCTGACGCTGTTCGTCTGCACCGCGTAAGCACTGGGGATGGTAAACACCACCTGTTCTGCCTGCAGGCTCTCCGCGCTGGCGGCAAGTTGCATCAGGGTATCCATATCCAAATTGGTCTGCATATAGGCATAATGACCGGCACCAGCTTGGCGGCATCCACCAGGGTACAGCTTTGGGCATACCGCAGCAATCCGGCAAACACGCTGCGCAGCACGCGCTGGCGATCCATATCACCATACGCATAACTGCGGCGTTCCCGCACCAGGAACTCTACCGAGCTGCGGTCCAACAGGTACCTGCCTTTGGACAGGTAGGAACCGCCGTTCTCTATTTCCTGCGGAATATCCACTTCTACCCCGCCGATGTACTCCACAATATCGCCCAGGCCGTTCAGGTCCATGCCAAGGTAGCCATCCACCGGCAGGCCGATCATGGCGGTGATTTCATCGCAAAGTCCCTGCAGACCGCCTGTCTCCCTGGCTACGGCATTGATACGCCCCGTTGTGCTGCCCTGGCCGGTGGGGTTTGCGGCGTTTTCTTCCCCCTCGCCTGCTTCCGCCTGGCCGGTGCTCCACCCCACATACAGGCTGGGCGGAACCTGCAGCACCTCCAGCTTGTTCCGGTCACAGTCCCACTGCAGATACAGGATCATATCCGTCAGGCCGATCTCTTCTTCGCCGTCCTCCGCCGAACGGTCATACCCGGCCACCACCAGGCTGATGGTACCTGTATAAGGCTCCGCCGGGTCGGGCTGGCCGGTCAGCAGCTGGCCGATGGGGTTTACACCCGCTGCAGCCGCCGATGTTTTATGCCTGGTATACCATCTTTCCGCCAGCCAAACGGCCGCCAGCACTGCCAACAATATCAGGACCACCGCAACTATTTTGCGATATTTTGCGCTTTCCTGTTTGTATCTTGTCATCCTGCACACCAGCCTTTCCAAATCTACCATCGTTATCTGTATCATATCCTGTACTGGTATCAGAGTTGTAGCAAAAGATGACCAAAACGTACATAAATTGCAATTTTTTATACACGATAAAACGTTATTTTTCTTTTTTTGTCAAAAACGCCGGAAAATTTCATTTTTTCGATTGCCAAATATTGACATTGGTGGAAATTAAAGGTATACTGTGTATACAAAAAGCGTTGGTGTCGCTTTTTCCGGGTGATGTACTACATATGAAAGAGGTTAGCCTATGAAATCTACTGGAATCATCCGCAGTGTTGACAGCTTAGGCCGTTTTGTTCTGCCCAAGGAACTGCGAGATTCGTTTGGTATCACCACTGATACTCCCCTTGAAATCTTTACCGATGGTGATACCATCCTGCTGCGCAAGTACCGCGCAGACGGCTGCTGTGACCTGTGTGGTGAAGTAACCGGGGATAGCATTCTTTTCCGCGGCAAGCGCATCTGTGCAGCCTGCCGCAAGGAGCTTGCCAAACTGTAAGCTCTGCCGCACCGTTCACCCTTATACAAACACTGCCTGTCCCAATCCCTTGGGGCAGGCAGAATTTTTGTTATTTTGCAGCGGCATCCGGTTCAGGCATTGTGCTTGCGGATGACTTCCTCACTGTTCTTGATCAGGTTCATCAGGCTGGTGGCGTGGCGCGGGTAATCCCTGGCCAGGGTCTCGGTGTTCATCTCAAAGGCAGCGGGGTCGGGGCATGCGCCGTTCTCCCCTGCCATGGTGGCCGAAAGCTCACCTTCCTGCAAGAACATGGCGGCGTCGGCGTCACGCTCCCAGCGGGCGGGCGTACGCGGAACATGCTGGCCACATTGCCCGGCGCAGCCTGGTACAGGCGGCGGAACATGCGGTAGACGGCCAGCATCAGATAATTGCTGACGGAGGTAACCACCCGCTTATCCCTGCACTGATCCAACCGGTCAAACAAAATGTCCAGCGAATTTTCAATCAGTTTTTTATACATGGTGGGCAGCACGCTGCGCGGTAAATGCTGCCGGAAGTTGCGCCGCCGGCATCGGGCAGTTCTTCCACTTGATGGTCTGGCCGCTGCGCTCTGCGCTGCGCCCCAAAAGGTAGTCACAGGAAACATTATAGTAATCCGCAATCTGCACCACAAATTCAAGGCCGCATTCCCGGATGCCTTTCTCATAATGGGAAAGCTGCGCCTGGCTGATGCCAAGCTCCTGCGCCGCCTGTTTTTGGGTAATGCCCCGCTCTTTGCGCAGCAGGGTAATGATGCGGTTAAATTCCATTGCCATCTTGTTGCCATCCTTCACACTTTACCAGAACGCAGCGCGCAAAGGCCGCACAGGGTTTGCGCTACATCGCCAGGGCGCAGGGGCCGGACATTCCGCCGGTTCCTGCAGCACCTTAGGGGCCGGCACGCCCCCGCCGTTCTGTTTTCCGCCTTGCGGGTTTGCACCGCTGCCTGCCGCCTTACACCCTGCCGGGCTTGCGGCAGATAAAGACCCCAAAATGCGCAGAAATCCCCAAAGCACACCGGAATGTAGCTTAAGGGTTCGCTGCGCCGTGTTGGGCCAGGTAGGCATCCTATTGGCAGGAACCGCGCTTTTGTGCGCCGCTTTTGGCTGCGGCACAAATGCGGGCTCTACTGCATTCTACATGGTGTAAATTATATCTGCCAAAAAACGATTTGTAAACATCAAATTCGCCAATTTTTTGTCAATTTTTTCGGTATTTCCTTCAAAGCGGGCCAAACAAACTAGATATTGACATTTCGCGTGTTTTCCTGTACAAATATTGTGTGTCTTTTTTCACCCGTTCTTATTTTGTAACCATTTTGTAATCTTTTTTTTGCAACATATATCCGTCAGGAGGTTTTGTTTTTGAAATATTATAAACTGCATCTGATCCGCCACGGCCTGACCCAGGCAACCTGGATGGCCGCTATATCGGCAGCGGCACAGACCTGCCCCTGTGCGCGGAGGGCCGCGCCCAGCTGGAGGAGCTGAAAGCCAAGTTCCAGTATCCGGATGTTCCGCTTGTGTTCTGCTCCCCCATGCTGCGCGCCCAGCAAACAGCGGAAGTGCTGTTCCCCAACGCCAAGCTCACGATTTTGCAGGACCTGCGGGAGATGAACTTTGGCAAGTTTGAAAACCGCCCCATCACTGAGCTGGTCAAGGACCCGGAGTTTGCCCAGTGGATGGACCCCACCAGCCGCACCAACCCGATGGTGCCGAGGACCGCAAAGCCTTCTACGACCGCACCAACGTGATGCTGATGAAGCTGTTTGAATACCAGCTGCGCACCCATACCGAGGAAGCTGCCTGCATCACCCACGGCGGCGTGATCATGAACATGATGGCCAACCACGTTCTGCCGCAGCACAAGCCGGAGGAATGGATGACCGACCCCGGCTGTGGCTACAGCCTGCGCCTGGACGCCGAAATGTGGATGCGCGACCATATTGCCGAAGCTTTTGACATTGTGCCCTATGGCTACCTGGACGGTGCGGAAGAGTAATCCCGTCAACACCGCCAATATCAACCAAATGCCGCCCCTGTTTTGGCAGGGACGGCATTTTATTTTTGGGTCTTCTGTTGTGGGTCAGCCTGCGTTTTCCCCGTTGGCTGAATCCGGTTCGCTCTGGGGTTCCTCGGCGCTGTCGGCGGCGGACTCGGTGTTCCCGTCGGTTTCCTCCGCGGGCTGCAAAGCGGCAAGCTCGGCAGCGGCGGCGTCATAGGCCGCCTGGGCCTCCGCCACACGCTGGCTGGCGGCATCGTCATCGGCGCTGTCTGCCGTTCCGGCTGCATCCTGCTGGGCCTGCAGGGCTTCATTCAGGCAGTCTGGGCCTGGTTCAGCTTGTCCTGGGCATCCGCAAGGGCCTGGGCGTGCTGCTGTGCCTGTTCAGCAGCCTCAGCGGCTTCATCCGGCACAGCACTGTCCAGCAGGGCCGGTTTTTCCGGCAATGCCTGCTCGTTACCGTCCCTGTCCAGCAGGCGCAGGGCCTGGCCATAGTAGCCGCCCCAGATGGCAAGAAAGCTCTTGCGGGATTCACATCCAGCGTTTTACCACTGGCATCGGTCAACTGCAGCGGCGCTGTGGCATCGCCCTTGGTCCACTGGATGGTCTCCCATCCGCCTTTTGTCAGGTAGATGCCGGTGCCTCCGGTCAGGTCATACTGGCGGGTCACGCGTCATCCTTTACGCCGGAGGAAGCATACAGCACAAACACATTGGTGAACGCTGCCTGCTCGTTATTGCCCGCATCCATCATGGGGCTGCCATCGGCATTGTTTTTCAGGTACAGGCCCACTTCCGGCGAATAAACCAGTTCTTCGGTATCCTTGTTGGAAAAGGTGATATACAGGCTTTTGGCACTCTGCTGCTCCGGGTCCTTGCGCTGGACAAAGTGGAACAGCGGCATGTTGGCACCGGCGGTATCAGTGTTATAGGTTGCCAGGCCGGTGTTGATCAGATCTTTTGTGGTGTACCAGCAGTTTTCCTCCCGGTAGCCGCTGTTGGCGCGGTCCTCGTCAAAGGCAAAACCTGCGGTGCCCGCATGGTAGCCGTCCAGATCCTGGTATTGCAGCACGTTCAGCAGGTTGGAAGCATACACGCTTTTGTTAATGTGTACCGGAACGGCATTCAGCGGCAGCACCAGCTGTAGCGGCAGGTCCCGCCCAGGGGCCACCGGGCCGGCTTTTTCCACGCTGTCCACACTGGCAAACACCGCGGTCAACCCGGCAGTCTTGCCCTCGGTCACGCCCTCAATCAGCACATCCGCGGCAGCAATGCCCCACTGGGGGGTGCTGCCATCCCCGGTGCGGATGCTGACCGCCACCGGGCGCTGGTTGGTATAATCGCCCTGCTCCCCGGTCAGAGGGTTCATTTCGGGTTCCGGCGTTGGGGTGGGTGCTTCTGTCGGCTCTGCCGTGGGCTGCGCTGTGGCCGCTGCGGTGCCTTCCGCCGGGGCGCAGCCTGCCAGCAGCACAGCCAGCGCCAGGGCCGCGGCACACAGGGGGTATTTTTTTCTTGTTTGAACGCTCAGTCATACAGACTCCTGTTACAAAAAAGTACCCGCCCTGCGGCGGCACTTTAGACTGTCGAAAAAAAATTCTAAAAGCCATTCCAAGCGGCAGACATGCGCCGACGCTTGGAACACCTTGCGAGCAAAAAAGGCATGAGAACATGCTTTTGCGATAGGGTGGTTTCAAAGGAGAGGTACAGGAGCGTGGCGCTCCGGCATCACGCTCAATCCGCCCAGGGGATATCCTCACCGCTGTCATCGCTGGCGGTGTCATCTGCGCTGCTCTGGTCGGCGGTATCCTGCTGCGGGGTGTTGTCCTGCTGGGGGGCAGACTCCACGCTCTGGCTGTCATTGCTGGTATTGGTGGTGGTGCTGCTCTGGGTGGTGCTCTGGGTATTGCTTTCGGTGTTGCCCACAGCCTGGTTGTTGCGCGCTGCGCTGACCAGGTCGGTGGTGGAAGTCCCCAGGCTTTCACCCGCCTTGCGTCGGCATCAATGGAAGTGTTGGAAGCGCTTACCGTTGCGGCATCCAGGTCAAAGTCGGCCAGGTTGCCCACCTTCAGGTTGATGCTTCGTCCACATCCACAATGGTCACATAGCTCTTGCCAATATTGATCTCGCAGGGGGTATCGCTGCACTGGCCGTTTTCATTCAGATAGTACAGGCGCAGGGCTTCCAGCGGGGTACCCTTCTGCCAGTAGATCTTTTCGCACTTGCCGCCATAGAAGTAATAGCCGATGCCGCCCCAGCTGTATTCTACATACTGCAGGTCCGTGGTTTCGTGGCCGGGGTAGGTGTGAATATCGGTGAACAGAACGATCACATTGGGGAATTGCAGCTGATAATCGTTGTACTCTTCGTCAATGGTATCACGCCAGTTGCCGGAGAAGTTCTGCTGCATCAGGTAGACGTTGTTGGTGTTATCGTACAGGAAACGGGTCTTGTAGGACTGGCTGTGGCTGATCTCCACATATTCGCCGTCCTTCACCACCGGGCCGTCCTTGGTGGTCAGCTGGGAATCCTGGGACTGGGTCAGGTCGCGCACCGGGTTATCCTGGCGGTAATCCACAAAGTTAAAGAAAGTGGAATTGTAGGTGCGGTTCATATCCACATTCTTGTTGGTGATATACTTTTCAATGTTTTCGCCGCTGGTGTACATCGTGTGTTCCAGTGCCAGGCCGTTGCCATAGCTCAGGCCGCGCCAGTTCACACGGTTGTAATCACGGTAGCCGGAAGCACCATCATTGTTGTTCAGCAGGCCGTAATCATAATCCAGGGCGTACTGCTGCATGACAACAGACTGGCCTTCGTGGATATACAGGGCCTGCCAGGGCAGGATCAGCTGGAAGAACTGGTCACGGCCGGAACGGATGGGGCCAATCTCATCAATATCGTGGTAATCATTGAACACCGGCATAAAGCGGGTGATGCCGCCTTCCACCTTGATTTCAAACAGCATCTGCGCCTTGGAAAGGCCACGCTGCGGGCGGGCGTCCACAAGGTTGTTCACCATAAGGGCGGTAATGCGCTGGCCTCGGGATAATTTTCGCCTTTAGCCTCGCCGGTCAGCACGTTGGCTTCATACGGGGGCAGGGTCGGGGTGGGTTCCGGGGTAGCCTCGGCCTCGCTGCTGGCGGCGTTGGATTCCGGCGTAATGGGCGAGATTTGATCATCGGTTTTGCCGCAGGCAACCAGGATCGCACAAGCTGCCATAACGGCCAGAGTGCAAAGGATATTACGTTTCATCGGCTGGGTCCTCTTTTCTGCTCATACAGCTGGATGGATAAAATCCTGCCCGGCCCAAAGCTCCGGGCAACGTATAGATTTATTGTACTTGTTTTGTAATGATTTGTAAAGATTAAAACCAGATTTTACATGTCACCGCGGCATACCGCCCACACCCCACCCGCATTTTTTTGTTGCTCTTGGCCGCCAACACTGATATAATAAATAAGTATATTTCAAGCGCAGTGCTTGTTAAAACAAAGGAGATTCTACCGCCATGGGACTTTTTTTCTCTTCTGACCGCTTTACCCGTCCCGGACCGGGCGTGCGCCCGGACGCCCCGCGCAAAAAGGGTGTTGCCCGCCTGGCCGAAATTATGGGCCGCGATATGTGGAACTTTTTCCGCGCCGGTTTCCTGGCTTTCCTGGGCTGCCTGCCTTTCATTATCGGTATGTTTTTTGCCGTTGAAACGCACGCGCTGCTGTTCATGCTGCTGGCTGGTATCATCGGCGGCCTGATCGCAGGCCCGGAGCTGAGCGCCATGGCTGATACCGTGCTGCGCAGCCTGCGCGATGAACCTGGCTACTGGTGGGAAACCTATCGCCGCGTGTGGAAGCGCAACGCCAGGGAAAGCCTGGTTCCCGGCATGCTGACCGGTCTGGTGCTTTCGATGCAGATCTTTACCCTATTCCACATGTCGGTCATCAGCGCCGGTATTGTTACCTGGGTGCTGCTGATCCTAAGCTTTGTGGTAACGCTGGGCTTGGAAAGTTACATCTGGCCGCAGATTGCCCTGCTGGATCTGCCGCTGTACGGCATTTTGAAAAACAGCCTGCTGCTGTTCTTGGGCTACTTGCCCCGCAGCCTGGGTGCCATCGCCATCAACGCCGTGTATTGGGGCGCCATTTTGCTGTTCTTCCCGCTGACGACGATCATTCTGCCGTTCACCAACTTCTGGCTGCCGATGCTTCCTGCCCTGCTGTGCATCTACCAGCCGCTGAACAAGTGCTTTACCATTGAAAGCACCATCAACAAGATGCGCGAAGACGAACTGAACGCCGCCCTCGCCAAAGATAACGAGCCCCTGCCCGAAGACCCCACCGAGAAAGCCGAAGAATCCACCGAAGCTTCCTCCGACGACTCTTCCTCCGATGTTCAGTAATCCATTTACTAAACGATATAAAAAAAGCGCACAGCGCCCGATCTATCGGCGCTGTGCGCTTTTTCCTTTCATTGCTAATTTCTAATTACTCATTCCTAAGGCAACACCGCACAATTCCCGCCTTGCGGCTTAAGCACCGCTCCGGCAGCTGCGGCACGGCATCTGCGTTGCCAAAATGCTCGATAATGTCGGGTTGCGGTACCCGCATCGTGCTTCGGGGG
>ENA-OPZM01000795-OPZM01000795.1-human-gut-metagenome-genome-assembly--contig:-NODE-795-length-12708-cov-8.567125_pt1 | contig 12708 bp, 13 predicted proteins | sample MGYA00242478_ERZ504493 | MGnify/ENA primary metagenome ERZ504493 (study PRJEB26092, sample SAMD00036227) | human gut metagenome | host: Homo sapiens | study: EMG produced TPA metagenomics assembly of...
TTCCACAGTTTTACACTCCCACGCATAAAAACAGCTCCTTCATTTGCTATTTTCTTGCCATTTATTTTATCATAAAACTGTATACTATGTCTTTGCACTGTTGTATACTATGTTACTACACTGCACACCGTGTTCGCCCGTTCGTGTGCAACGCACACGATTGCACGCAATGCGTGCAAAATTGAATACACAGTTTTCGTCATATCAAAACATATTTCTGCGAACATAATATTTCATCAAGGCGGGCGTCCAATGAACGCCCCTACAAGATTGCATTTATAGAATTTGTTTTAACATACAATTTGTACCATTACTTGCGAGAGAACACGGTTTTCCCGTCTGAAATATAGTTGCAAGGATACCCCTACAAGGTCACATCTGTTATTTCCTTAACAGCAAAGCAGTCGGTTGGCAATATACCAACCGACTGACTTTTTAATTATTCATTTTTACTTTCTACCCGAGTAATTTATTACTCTCAATTACTCATAAAGCGGATATTTTTTGCAGATTTCTTCAACACCTGCTCTAACCTTTTCCTTACTGTTCTCATAGTCGTTAAGAACGAGGGTGATGTACTCGGCAATTTTGTCCATATCTTCCTCGTTAAGACCTCTTGTAGTAACAGCAGCAGTACCGATTCTTACACCGCTTGTTACGAACGGTGAACGGGGTTCGCCCGGAATTGTGTTCTTATTTACTGTGATGTAGCAATCGTCAAGACGAGCCTCAAGCTCCTTGCCGGTTACATCTGTATCACGGAGATCCATAAGAAGAACATGGTTGTCCGTACCGCCTGAAACAAGCTTGTTGCCTCTTTTGAGAAGTCCGTCTGCAAGAGCCTTACAGTTAGAAACAATCTTTTTGCCGTACTCCTTGAACTCAGGCTTTAATGCCTCGCCGAAGCAAACAGCCTTTGCGGCAATAACATGCATAAGAGGACCGCCCTGTGTACCGGGGAAAATAGCCTTGTCAATCTGCTTTGCAAATTCTTCACGGCAGAGGATAAGACCGCCACGAGGACCACGGAGAGTTTTGTGTGTTGTTGTTGTAACGAACTCACAATACGGAACAGGGTTCGGATGAACGCCTGCGGCAACAAGACCTGCGATGTGAGCCATATCAACCATAAGATATGCGCCTACTGCGTCGGCAATCTCACGGAGCTTTGCAAAATCGATGATTCTTGGGTAAGCAGACGCACCTGCAACAATCATCTTAGGCTTGCATTCCTTTGCAATTTCAAGAACCTTATCATAATCAATTCTGTGCGTTTCGGGATCAACACCGTACGGAACAAAATTGAAGTATTTGCCTGAAATATTAACAGGTGAACCGTGTGTAAGGTGACCGCCTTCGTTAAGGTTCATACCCATTACCGTATCACCGGGATTAAGCATTGCAAAATATACCGCTGTGTTAGCCTGAGCGCCTGAGTGAGGCTGAACATTTGCGTGTTCGGCACCGAAAAGCTCACACGCACGCTGACGGGCAATTTCTTCAACTACATCAACGCACTGACAACCGCCGTAGTATCTCTTTCCCGGATAACCCTCGGCATATTTGTTTGTGAGCAGGCTGCCCATTGCAGCCATAACTGCCGGAGAAACGATGTTTTCACTTGCGATAAGTTCAAGGTTTCTGCGCTGTCTTTTAAGCTCGTCTGTCATTGCGTTACCGATTGCGGGATCGTACTCGTTGAGGTAATCAAGAGTAGCGATATTTGTTTTTTCACTCATTGTTATATTCCCCTTATATTTTTATTTTAGGATACTGTGTATCCTTTTTGAATTTATGTCATTGCAACGAAAGGGCTTTTTGCCTTAATTCGTACAAATCATCAAGCGTTTTAATTTTTCCTGCCTCATTTCTCAAGGCTGCCGCACCCTTCATGCCTTTGAAATAGCCGACTACAAGTTTTCTTGCCTGAAGCATTGCCATATGCTCGCCCTTATATTCAACCATTTTGCCGATATGTTCAATCATTACACCGAGCCTTTCTTCAAGGTCGGGAGTGTGAATTTTAACATTCGGGTTTTCAAGGTATGCGTTAATCTGCGAGAAAATCCACGGATTTCCGAGCGTTGCCCTACCGATCATAACAAGGTCACAGCCCGTGATATCCATAACCTTCTTTGCCCTTTCGGCACTGTCAATGTCTCCGTTTGCAATTACGGGAACGCTGACGGATTCTCTCACAGCCTTATGATATCGTAATCAACGGGAGGCTTGTAATATTGCTGTCTTGTTCTGCCGTGAACGGTGATTGCCGCCGCACCTGCCGATTCGCAGATTTTTGCAACTTCAACGGCATTTACGCTGTCATCATCCCAGCCCTTGCGGATTTTTACGGTTACGGGTATGTCGGTAACGGCTGTCACAGCCTTGACGATTTCTCCGCAAAGCCGAGGATTTTTCATCAATGCACTTCCGCTGCCGTTTGAGCTTATCTTCGGAGCAGGGCATCCCATATTGATATCAATAATATCAGGTTTGTTTTCAAGTGCGTGCTTTGCGGCATCAGCCATACATTTCGGATCATCACCGAAAATCTGAATTCCGCAGGGACGCTCCAAGTCTGAAATTTCCATCAGTTCTTCGCTCTTTTTACTGTTGAAAGAAAGCGCCTTTGAGCTGACCATTTCACTTACACAGTATGCCGCACCGAATCTTACGCAAAGCTCACGGTAAGCCCTGTCGCTTACCCCCGCCATGGGTGCGAGAACTGCGTGGGATTTCAGCGGAACACCGCCGATGTTAAGATTATCCATATTTTTACACATTTAATGCTGTTACCTTATTCTTTTTCTTGCACCGACTTTTGTGCTGATCATTACAACCGCAATTGCAACTACTCCAAGACCTACGCAAATCCACGAAACGATTCCCGCCGTGTAGCTTGTGGAATACTTTTTTTCGCTGACTGTTTTTGCGATTGTCGGAGCCTGAAATTCCGTTGAATCGGTCGCCTGAGTTTCAACATACTGATTCTGATACTGCGTTTCTTCCTGTTTCTGAGCTTCCGTTTCGGGCTGAACATACTCAGTTGCGGGTTCTTCCGTTTCGGGCTCAACATACTCGGTCGTAGGCGCTTCGGTGTAAACAGGCTCGGTATAAATCGGCTCTGTGTATTGCGGTTCGGTTTCAACAGGAACATACTCCGTCACTACGGGATCGGGCTGGGGATCGGGAGTTTGCGGATCGTCCTCTCCTACCGCAAAGGCGGTTATTGAACAAACCGACAATGCAAGAACCGCAAGTACGGTCGGAAGTATTCTTTTCCTAAAAATTTTCTTAAAATCTGACTTCATATTTAATACCCCGTTCATTCTGCGTGGCACATATTTTCATACATATACTACGATTATAACAAAAGCAGGCGTTCATTGCAAGATTTCAGACAACTTTTCTGCACACAATTAATGCCCAAACAACAAAAAATCGAAAACCGATTGTAAAACCGATTTTCCGACTTGATTATTATGTCAAATTTTTGAGCGTTTTTTAGCCTTTGGCATAACAAGATTGTAGCTTTCGTCAATCAGCGGAAAGATTTCTTCCTTGCTCACAGAGCCGTCAAGCAGAATACTTATCCACTTGTCCTTGTTCATATGATAGGCTGGCAGAAATCCGTTTTTCATTCTCAGCGAGCCGACAAGAATCGGATCGCACTTGACATTCATCACATCGACAAAGCCGTCGCCGTCAAGCCCTAAAATCTGCCTTTTGACACACATAACTATTGCGTACCATTTGCCCGACATCATATTCCGCAGAACCGCATTATCGGGACTGCCCTCCCACGGATATTCGGGTTCTGTTCCGTATGTGCTAAGGCATAGTTTAAAATTACATCTCTGTTAATAGAATTATCATTGTATGCCATTAAGCCTTAACTCCTGCTTTTTTCTTAACGAGTGAAATATATTCCTGCATTGTGATTTCGTTACGCAGTAATTTTTGACACCATTCTTTGCTTTTGCTGTCAATGGTATACCTTCCATTTCAACTGATGCGGCAGCATTTTCTATTATCTGTTCAATCGGCTTATTACCGTTCACAGTAACACTCCCTTTCGTGAAATCTGAACTTCATATCATTTTATCATAACAAAGGCATATGTCAACCAAAAGGTGAAAATCATTCGCCAAAGCTGATGCCCATTTTTCTTGCTGTTTCAACAACCTCGCTGTCTTTCGGAACACTCTTGAGCTTGCCTGCGATGTCCTCAAGTGGAACAGCAATTACCTTATTATTTACAAGGGCAACCATTTTGCCGTAGTCTTTATTGATAATAAGCTCTGCGGCTTTAACGCCGAAACGAGTTGAAATCACACGGTCATAGGCATCGGGACTGCCGCCTCTCTGGAAGTGACCCGGTACTGTAACCCTTGTTTCCTGACCTGTTGCCTCCTCAATATCATGGGCAATCTGATAGGAAATTGACGGATATTTCATCTCTGCAACAGCGGCTTTTCTCTGCTTTTTCGGCAAAGCGGCAATCTTTTTTGAAATTGCACCCTCGGCAACTGCAAGAATTGAGAAGTTCTTACCGCTTGCTGTTCTCGCTTGATTGTCTTGACAACGGAATCTATATCATACGGAATTTCGGGGATAAGGATAATATCCGCACCGCCTGCAATACCTGCATAAAGTGTGAGCCAGCCAACCTTATGTCCCATAACCTCAATAATGAAAACTCTGCCGTGAGATGTTGCGGTTGAGTGGATACAGTCGATTACATTTGTTGCAATATCAACGGCACTCTGAAAACCGAATGTCTTGTCTGTACCCCAAAGGTCGTTGTCAATTGTCTTAGGAAGCGAAACCACATTGAGTCCCTCTTCACGAAGAAGATTTGCGGTTTTTTGGGTTCCGTTGCCGCCGAGTACAACAAGACAGTCAAGGCCAAGCTTTTTGTAATTCTTCTTCATAGCCTCAACCTTGTCAACGCTGTTCTCGTCAACAACACGCATAAGCTTGAACGGCTGTCTTGATGTGCCGAGAATCGTACCGCCCATTGTGAGAATACCCGAAAAATTCTCGGGTTTCATCTTTCTTGTTTCGCCATAGATAAGACCTCTGTAGCCGTCAATAATGCCGATGATTTCAACATCATTGCCAAGCTGATTATAAAGTGTTTTTGCAACGGCACGGATTGTTGCGTTAAGTCCCTGACAATCACCGCCGCTTGTTAAAATGCCTACTCTTTTCATTGTTCGGAGTCCTCCTTTTTCACTTCAACGGGTACAATCGGAGTTCCGACAGTGCTCGCATATGTTTTTTTCATTGCCTGCTTTTGAGCCTTTAACGCAAGCTTTGAAAAGAATTTCTGACAATTCATCTTATGCTTGCCACGCTTGTCAACAGACTTATATACACCTGTTGAAAGCTGTTGGCGTGCATTTACGGTATCCTTAAATGAAACCGTGATAACCTCCTGCACACGCTTTTTGATATCCTCGTCCTCAACAGGGAACACAAGCTCAACTCGTCTGTCGAGGTTTCTCGGCATCCAGTCGGCACTTCCCATATAATAAAGCGGATTTGAATTGTTTTCAAATATGAATATTCGGCTATGCTCCAAAAGCTGACCGACAATTGAAATTACTCTGATGTTCTCGCTGAATCCATGAACCCCCGGAACAAGACAGCAGATACCTCTTACTATGAGGTCAATTTTTACGCCTGCGTTTGATGCATCGTACAAAAGACTGATGATTTCAGGGTCAACAAGCGAGTTCACCTTTGCGGTAATTTTGGCCGGAAGTCCGAGCTTTGCGTTCTCGGTTTCCTGAATAATCATAGCCTCAAAGAACGGACGCATTCCGTGAGGTGCAACGATAAATTTGTTGTATTCAGGCGGAGTTGAGTAACCTGTCAATACATTAAAGAGTGATGATGCGTCAACACCGTATTCTTCACGGCAGGTGAACATACCGATATCGGTATAGAATCTCGCCGTGCTGTCGTTATAGTTACCCGTACCCATATGCAAATATCTTCTGATTCCGTCCTTGTCTTTTCTTACTACAAGACAGATTTTGCAGTGGGTTTTAAGTCCCGTAAGACCGTAAATTACATGACAGCCCGCCTTTTCAAGCTTTGTTGCCCACTGAATGTTGTTTTCCTCGTCAAATCTCGCCTTGAGTTCAACAAGAACAGTTACCTGCTTGCCGTTTTCAGCCGCCTTGATAAGAGCCGCAACAATCGGTGAATTTCCGCTGACACGGTACAAGGTTTGCTTGATGGCAAGAACATTCGGATCGGTTGCCGCCTTTTTGACAAAATCAACCACAACATCAAAGCTTTCATAAGGATGATGCACAAGTCTGTCCTTTTCACGGATAGCCTCAAAAATATCGTCATAGCCGCAGAATTCCGCAGGCGGATTTACGGGAACGATAGGTTCAAAGCACATATCCTCACAGCCCTTGATGTGGGCAAATTTTGAAAGAAATGTAAGGTCAAGAGGACCTCTCTGAAAGTAGATTTCACGCTCCGTAACATCGAGAGCGTCAACAAGAAATTCACGAATTTCTCGGTTGCATTTCTTGCCGAATTCAAGACGAACAGGTTCTCCTCTCTTACGCTTTCTGATTGACTTTTTAATTTCAGCCATAAGATCCTCGGTATCCTCGTCAATGTCAAGGTCGGAATCTCGGGTGATTCTGAAAGGATCGTATTGCTTAATGTTGTAAAGCTCAAAAAGCTCGCCGAGGTGCATTGCGATTATTTTTTCAAGCAGAATAAACGCTCTGCCCTCGTGAGTCGGAAGCTCAAGAAATCTCGGAAGAATTGACGGAACCTGAACCAATGCGAAAAATTCTTCATTCTCGGCATTTGTAAGGCGAACCGCAATGTTAAGGCTTTTGTTTGCAAGCATCGGGAACGGACGGCTTGTATCAACAGCCATAGGCGTCAATACGGGGAAAACTACTTTTTTAAAGTATTCCTCAACAAACGCTTTCTGGTCGCCGTCAAGCTCGTCAGCCTCTTTGAACACAATGCCTGCCGAACGAAGTGACGGAATTATTGAACGGTTGTAACAGCTGTACTGCTTTTTGGCAAACTCGTGAATTTTTTCAACAAGTCCGTCCATAACCTCTGTAGGAGTCATGCCCGATGCGTCACGGCTTGTTCTGCCGTGATGAATCTGGTCAAGCACACCTGCAACACGAACCATAAAAAATTCGTCAAGGTTCGATGCCGTAATTGAAAGGAAGTTGCATCTTTCCATAATTGGATTGGTCTTTTTGAACGCCTCTTCAAGCACTCTTGCATTAAAGTCAACCCAGCTTAATTCTCTGTTAGTATAAGGCATCTTTTGCCATTTTGACATAAGCTTTGCTCTTTCGGATGTTTTTTTATTGTTGTTTTTTGAATTTGACATATAATTCACCACCATAAAATTTGATATATAACTCAATTTAATATATCTGATTAAGTATAAAATACAAAACGAATTATTTCAAGCGAATTGCACTAAATTTTACCTTTGGTAACGCATTCTTTACATATATTTTACAATAGCACAAATAAAATTGATTTGCAATAGATTTGACAAAATTTGCAAAGATAAAACCAAAATTTTCTTTTTTGCAAAATATTCAAAAAATTTCAAAAAATATTGTTTTAATCTCTGTATTATGTTATACTTGCGTTAATTGTTTTATTTACAGATTTTAAAAAATTCTAAAGAAAATGAGAGGTAATTATCATGAGTAAAAAAAGGGGAAGCTTTTCCGGCGGACTCGGATTTGTATTTGCCGCTGCGGGAAGTGCAGTAGGCTTGGGAAATCTCTGGAGATTTCCGTATTATGCAGCTAAGTACGGCGGTGGAACATTTATCTTTATCTACATAATCCTTGCGCTTACATTCGGCTTTTCACTTTTGACTGCCGAAATCGCAATCGGCAGAAAAACAAAGCTAAGTCCGATTCTCGCCTACAAAAAGCTATGCAGCAAATTTTCGTTTTTAGGCTACCTTGCAACGCTTGTTCCTATAATCATTATTCCGTACTACTGCGTTATCGGCGGTTGGGTTACAAAATATATGTGCGTTTATGCACAGGGACTTGTTGCCCCTGCGGCACAGGACAACTTTTTCTCGGACTTTATTTCCGACCCGTTGTCACCCATTGTGTTTTTCTTAATATTTATGCTGTTGAGTGCAGTGGTAATTATGCTCGGAGTAAACAAGGGCATTGAGCGACTGAGCAAATTTTTGATGCCTGTTCTGCTTGTTCTGACAGTCGGAATTTCAATCTACACACTCACGCTCCCAAACGCAATGGAGGGTGTTTCATACTACCTCATTCCCGATTTCAGCAAACTGTCAATTTGGACATTTGCGGCGGCACTCGGTCAGCTGTTCTTCTCAATGAGCATTGCAATGGGAATTATGGTAACCTACGGTTCATACACAAAGAATGAGGTAAACCTCACAAAGTCGGTTAACCAAATTGAGATTTTCGACACAGCCGTTGCACTTCTCGCAGGTCTTATGGTAGTTCCTGCGGTTTATGTATTCAGCGGTGAAGAAGGTCTTGGTGCAAGCGGTCCCGGACTTATGTTCATCACACTTCCAAAGGTATTCAACGAAATGCCTGCCGGCGGAATCATCGGATTTTTGTTCTTTGTTCTTGTATTCTTTGCAGCTATCACAAGCTCAATCTCCGTAATGGAAGCAATTGTTTCTTCGCTTATGGACAAGTTCAAGCTTACACGAATCAAGTCCTGTCTTATCGTTATCGTCATCTGCCTTATTATGGGTATTCCGTCGTCACTCGGCAACGGTATATGGTCAAATGTTAAGATTCTCGGAATGGACTTCCTTACATTCTTTGACTTCTTGAGCAACAGCATTATTATGCCGATTGTCGCACTTTGCACTTGTATTCTCATCGGCTGGGTTATCAAGCCAAAGACTATTGCAGACGAAGTCACAAGGAACGGCGAGCGTTTCAGCAGAAGGGCTTTGTTTGATGTTATGATTAAATATATAGCTCCAATCTGCCTTGTGTTCATCTTAATTTCCTACACACTTGCGCAGTTCGGCATTATTTCACTTTAACCCGACACTTTAACACGATTATTTATGAATTCAAACAGTAATATCACCGAAATGAATCATAAGTAATTGTCTTTAAATGAAACATACAACAATTAACTATTATCCGTTTATCCCATGAACTCTTGAAATTATATGCAATAATTGGTATAATTACAGTTACAGCTCATTTGCTGAATTTTAGGGAGGACAAATACTATGTGTCAGAAAAAACCATTTTACATTACAACGCCTATTTATTATCCGTCAGGCAATCCCCACATCGGTCATTGCTACACCACCGTTGCGTGCGATTCTATCGCCCGTTACAGACGAATGCAGGGATATGATGTTATGTTCCTTACGGGTACGGATGAACACGGTCTTAAAATTGAACAGAAGGCTGCCGAAAAGGGTGTTACTCCCAAAGAGTATGTTGACGAAATTGTAAAGACATTCAAAGGCTTATGGAAATTTATGAACATAAGCTATGACAGATATATCCGCACAACAGACGATTACCACATTGAAACAGTTCAGAAAATTTTCAAGGAGCTGTATGACAAGGGCTACATCTACAAGGGCGAATACAAGGGCAAATACTGCACCCCCTGTGAAAGCTTCTGGACAGAAAGCCAGCTTATTGACGGCAAATGCCCCGAATGCGGACGAGAGGTTACAGAGGCAAAGGAAGAGGCATACTTCTTTAAGATGTCATCTTTTGCCGACAGAATTGAAAAGCTCCTCACGGAAACAGACTATTTACAGCCAAAGACAAGAGCGGTTGAGCTTGTAAACAACTTTATCAAGCCGGGACTTGAAGACCTTTGCGTATCGAGAACAACCTTCAAATGGGGTATTCCGGTTACATTTGACGAAAAGCATATTGTTTATGTTTGGATTGACGCACTTTCAAACTATATCTCCGCTCTCGGCTACAAGAATGAAAAATTTGACGAATTTGACAAATACTGGCCTGCCGATGTTCATATGGTAGCAAAGGACATCATGCGTTTTCACGCTATCATCTGGCCTGCAATGCTTATGGCTCTTGACCTTCCGCTTCCAAAGCATCTTGCCGTTCACGGCTGGATTACTTTCAACGGACAGAAGATGTCAAAGTCACTCGGCAATGTTGTTGATCCGTTTGTACTCGGCGAGCGTTACGGCGCTGACGCAATCCGTTACCACATTATGCGTGAAATGGCTCTCGGTGCAGACAGCTCATTCTCAAACGAAATTATGATTAACCGTATCAATTCCGACCTTGCAAACGGTCTTGGCAACCTTGTTTCAAGAACAGTTGCAATGGTTCAAAAATATTTCGGCGGCACACTTCCCACAGAGCGTGAGAGCGGCGAATTTGACGATGACCTTATCGAAACCGCAACATCGCTCCGTGCAAAGGTTGACGATTTCATGGACAAGACTCAGCTCCAGAACGCACTTGCCGAAATCTTCAAGCTTGTTTCCCGTGCAAATAAATACATTGATGAAACCGCTCCGTGGGTTATTGCCAAGGACGAAACAAAGAAAGCAAGACTCGCAACGGTTCTCTACAACCTTCTTGAGGCAATCCGTATTGCATGCACCCTTCTCTCGGCATTTATGCAACAACAATGCCAAAGGCTCTTGAGCAGATTGGCGCTTGTGATAAGTGTGCCGGCTACGAAAACTGCGACAAGTTCGGTGTTCTTCCTGCTGATGTCACAGTTCACAAGGGAGATGCACTCTTCCCACGAATTGATGTTGAAAAGGAAATTGAAGAACTCAACAGCATTATCAAGAACAACGAGGGTGAAAGTGAAGAAACAAAGGCACTCCGTGAAGAGCTTGAGGGTGTTGCACAGATTGGCATTGATGACTTTGCCAAGGTTGACCTCCGTGTGTGCGAGGTTAAGACCTGCGAACCCGTTAAAAAGAGCAAAAAGCTTTTACAGTTCACAATTTTTGACGGTGTAAAGGACAGGACCGTTGTCAGCGGTATTGCAAACTACTACAAGCCCGAGGAGCTTATCAGCAAGAAGATTATTCTTGTTCAGAACCTCAAGCCGGCAAAGCTTTGCGGTGTTGAAAGCTGCGGTATGATTCTTTCTGCAGTTCACGGCGATGATTTAAAGGTTGTCTTTGTTGACAATATGCCTGTCGGCTCAAAAATCTGTTGATTTATGTTCGTGTAGACAGTTTGATAAATTAAAAACTATTTATGCCCGAGCGTAACTGTAGGAGCGGATATCATCTGCCGCACGGCGAGCCACCGTTCCCCTTTCGGGTAGACAGTTTGATAAATTAAAAACTATTTATGCCCGAGCGAAAGTTTTTTAAAATTGAAAGTTGAAAATGGAAAATTGAAAATTGCGGTCGGGTAGACAGTTTGCAATATAAAAACATATTATGCCCGAGCGTAGCATAGTTCGTGTGCGTTGCACACGATTGCACGCATTGCGTGCAAAATTGAATACACATATGTTATATCAAAACATATGTGTATGGACATATAAATTCATCAATGTGGGCGGTCAATGACCGCCCATACTTTTAGGGAGATATACCGATGTCACTTTACAGCAACATTTTCGATGCGCATGCGCATTATGACGACAAATGGTTTGACGATGACCGTTTTGAGCTTTTGGAAAACATTCACACAAAGGGTGTGTGCGGAATTGTCAACAATGCGGTTAACCTTGAAACGGCAAAAACCTGCATTGAATATGCCGAAAAATATGATTTTATGTATGCCGCAGTCGGATTTCATCCCGAAAATCTCGAAAATATTCCGGACAATTATCTTGAACAGCTTGCACAGCTTTCAAAACATAAAAAGGTTGTCGCAATCGGCGAAACAGGGCTTGATTATCATTGGGACATTCCGAAAGACTTGCAAAAGCGTGTTTTTGAGGAACAGATCAGGCTTTCTCTTGACCTTGAAATGCCGCTTATAGTTCACGATCGTGAGGCTCACGGTGATGTGTACGATCTTCTGAGAAAATACAAACCAAATGCGCTGGTTCATTGCTTTTCGGGCAGTGTTGAGCTTATGCGTGAAGCGGTTCGCATCGGAATGTACATCAGCCTCGGCGGTGTTGTTACATTCAAAAATGCCCGTCACAGCCTTGAGGTTGCCTCGGAAATTCCGCTTGACAGGCTTCTGCTTGAAACCGATGCTCCGTATATGGCGCCCGTACCGTTCCGTGGCAAGCGTTGCGACAGCTCTATGATTATCTATGCCGCTGAAAAAATCGCATCTCTGCGTAATATAAGCATTTCCGAACTTCTGCAAATCACCTGCGACAATGCAAAACGATTTTACAATATTGACGATTGATTCATAAAAAAACACGGTCGGAATCCCAGTTTGGAAATCCGACCGTGTTATTTTTTCATTATTTTAGTAGTGGCGAACCGTGTTCGCCACTACTAACAGACAACAACTTTTATATAAAAAACGGTCGGAAAAACAGTGTTTTGCATTTGCAAACTATCTTCTCGACCGTAATTTTACATTTTCAATTTTCAACTTTCAATTTCATCATTCTTCACTTGCGTGTCTGCGCATACTCTTGTGCAGGAAGAAAAGTCCGATCGAAACTATAAAAAGATTACAGAACAGATTGCAAGGGCGATAAGAATATTGTTCATACTCTGAACAAAAA
>ENA-OPZM01000796-OPZM01000796.1-human-gut-metagenome-genome-assembly--contig:-NODE-796-length-12691-cov-2.077841_pt1 | contig 12691 bp, 15 predicted proteins | sample MGYA00242478_ERZ504493 | MGnify/ENA primary metagenome ERZ504493 (study PRJEB26092, sample SAMD00036227) | human gut metagenome | host: Homo sapiens | study: EMG produced TPA metagenomics assembly of...
GAAAAAGAAACCATATGAAGTAGGAGAACTGGATCAGTATCTCTTTGGGCAGGGAAATCATTATGAAATCTATAATAAGCTGGGGGCCCACTTTGTGAAGGATGGAAAAAAAGAAGGGGTATATTTTGCAGTGTGGGCGCCCCATGCGGAAAGTGTGTCTGTAGTCGGAGAATTTAATGACTGGGATACGGAAGCAAACCCGATGGAACGGGAAGAGCCGCTGGGCATCTATACCTGCTTTATTCCGGGAATCCAGCAGTATGCCATGTATAAATACTGCATCCAGACGTACAGGGGAGATTACATTTTTAAGTCGGATCCTTTTGCGTTCCATGCCGAACTGCGGCCGGGAACGGCGTCCAAGGTTTATGACCTTTCCGGGATCAAGTGGTCGGATTCCGCCTGGATGGAGAAGCGTGCCGGCTGGGATCACACCAAAGAACCGATGTCAATCTATGAGGCGCATATTGGTTCCTGGAAACGGCATCCCGGACGGGAGGACGAAGGGTTTTATACCTATCGGGAGTTTGGAGAAGAAGCCGTCAAATATATGAAGGATATGGGCTATACCCATATCGAGCTGATCGGGATTGCGGAACATCCCTTTGACGATCCTGGGGATATCAGGTGACAGGTTATTTTGCACCCACATCCCGTTACGGAACGCCGGAAGATTTTGCCTGGATGGTAAATTATTTCCATAGAAATAAAATAGGTGTTATTCTGGACTGGGTACCGGCGCATTTCCCAAGAGATGCCCATGGTCTGGCGGATTTTGACGGTACGCCGACATATGAATATCAGGATCCGAGAAAAGGAGAGCATCCGGACTGGGGCACCAAGATTTTTGACTATGGAAAAAATGAGGTGCGGAACTTCCTGATTTCTAACGCATTGTTCTGGATCGAAAAGTATCATGTAGACGGTCTGCGGGTAGATGCGGTGGCTTCGATGCTTTATCTGGATTACGGAAAGCAGGACGGCCAGTGGGTAGCCAATAAATATGGGGGCAACAAGAATCTGGAGGCCATTGATTTCTTTAAGCATTTGAATTCTGTGGTGCTGGGAAGAAACCCTGGAGCGCTGATGATCGCGGAAGAGTCTACGGCGTGGCCGATGGTGACCGGACCGGTGGAAGAGGACGGACTGGGATTCAGCCTGAAATGGAATATGGGATGGATGCATGATTTTACGGAATATATGAAGCTGGATCCGTATTTCCGGAAGGACAATCATAATCTGATGACCTTTGCCATGAGTTATGCATACAGTGAAAACTATATCCTGGTACTTTCCCATGACGAGGTGGTGCATCTGAAGTGCTCTATGCTCAATAAGATGCCGGGACTTGGATTTGATAAGTATGCCAATCTGAAGGTAGGCTACGCTTTTATGATCGGGCATGTAGGAAAGAAGCTCCTTTTTATGGGACAGGAATTTGCCCAGCTGCGGGAATGGAGCGAGGAGCGGGAGCTTGACTGGTTCCTGCTGGCGGAAAAGGAGCATCAGGCGGTCCAGAACTGGTTCCGTGATCTGCTGCACCTGTATAAGAAAAACAAAGCACTCTATGAGATGGATGATTCCTGGGAAGGCTTTGAGTGGATCAATGCGGATGACCGCTACAGAAGTGTATTCAGCTTTATTAGACATTCTAAGGATAATAAAGAATCTGCTGTTTATCTGTAACTTTACGCCGATGGAATGGGCGGATTACCGGGTTGGCGTACCCAGAAGAAAGCAGTATAAGCTGGTACTGGACAGTGACGAGGAACAGTATGGCGGAAACGGACGGAAGAAGCAGCCGGTCTACAAGGCCGTTAAGCAGGAGTGTGACGGAAGACCTTACTCCTTTGCTTACCCGCTGTCACCCTATGGCGTGGCAATCTTTGAATTTTAGAGATTGACTGCTGAAACAGGATAGAAAAGGGATGGAAAAAGAGCGTAAGACATTGATCTTACGCTCTTTTTCTATGGTCAGGCTAAGACGCTTCCTAGTTGTTCTGAGTTTCAGCTGCGGCCGGATCATTTGCTGTTCCCGCATTGTCAGTGTTGGAAACAGTACCGTCTGCATTTTCATCAGCTGCAGGGCTGTCGGTTCCGTCAGCCTCCGTGGTGCCGTCCGCATTCTCGTCTGTATTCTCTGTCTCGGCGCCGTCTGTGTTTTCACTGTTCTCATCCAGTGTCTCATCGGTGGTTTCATCGGCAGCCGGGTCAGTGGTTTCGTCTGTGGTCTCCTCAGCAGATTCATCGGTGGTTTCGTCCTTGGTGTCATCTCCGCCGCCGAACAGATTCTGGAAGAAGCCGACAATGCTGTCCCAGAAGCCGCCGCCCTCTTCTTCTGTGCTGTCAGAGGAAGAATCAGAAGAACCGGAATCTTCTAATGTACTGTCTGTCACAACATCGGAACCAAGTACATCATCGTTGGTATCGTTAATAATACCGCCGTTACTGTCTCCGCCGCCGAAAAATCCGGTGATGGAATCCCAGAGATTGGAGAAGAATCCTCCGCTTTCCCCATTTAAGTTATCCAGAGTGTTTTTCAGAGCATTGACATCATAGTCATACTGAGAAATCGTTTCCATCAGAGAGGTGATCTTGTTCATCTGATCCTCTGTCAGGGTGATGTTGTAGGTATTAGCCGCGTCATTGACTACATCCTGGATCTGGGAAGGATCTGTAATGCCGTCTTCAATGACCTGCTCTTTTACATCATTCATCAGTCCGGTGGCTTCTTCCTGTCCGACTGCATTGGCCAGCTCTCCGGTAGTTACCAGCTCTTCTGTAGCGGCAGCCTTCTGTCCTTCATCCAGAGTCTCGCCGCTGGCGGTTTCATAAGCCATCATGATACCGGTCAGAGCGCCGGTTCCTGATACTGCGATGGGTGAGGCAGCGACTACGTTACAGTTTTCTACTCCGGAAGTGGTCAGCGTACTTGCGATCATGGAGCTGGTTACATAGGTCAGGTTCGCGACCTTGACCTGGATTCCGCCGTCAGAGGTGGGCTGTACATAAGAGCAGCTGTAAGTCCTGGTACCGATCTGTTCCTCGGATGCAATGCCTTCCATATACTGACGCTCATCGGCGTTGGTGACTTCGATGGTCTGGACCTGATCTTTAGAGGTCCCGAAATATTCATACATGGACGTTTTCTGCTCTTCCGAGAGATTAGCGCCCAGAGTTACAACGTTGGAGCTGTCCGCCTGTACGGCAAGAGGTAATGATGCCGTGGCAAGAGCAGCTGCCATCAATACTGGTAGTGTTCTTTTCATTTTTTTCATATGCATGGTGTGTTCACCAGGCCCCCTTTTCCTTAATTTATACATTACTCAATATAACATATCTGTAAATAAATGCAAATAAAAACTACATTAACTATTTCTGAAGATTTTCTGTATCCGCTCTATTAACAGCCCTTCTTCGATGATACCGCTCATTGCGCCGACAACGGTTCCCCGGCTGAAACAGACAAAGGCGGGGACCAGCTCGCCGGCATATTGATCGGCCAGCTGCGGCGATTCCTCCACATCGACCTCATAAAAGAGAATCCGGTTCTGAAAATAAGCTTCCAGATCCTCGGCCACGGGCTTCATCATCGCACATTTACTGCACCAGTTGGCATAAAACATGACGACGGCCGGGAGAGGAGAGGCATCAAGAGCGGCAGAAAAGCTGTCTTTATTTAAATGCAGCATCCTTGCTTTTCCTCCTAGCATCTGGGGTTCAATATACGAAAAACTTCCTGTATAGAACAGTTCAGACGGCGTAGTATCAGACGGAAATGTGGATTCCGATAGGTGAACGCACACATTTTCTGCCGTAAGTTTTTTCTGCTTCGATGTTTCATATATGACTTCCAGATCTTGCTTCTCCCTACATTATATGCATCCGGCAGCGGAACCTTTCCTTGCGGCGACTAATTTGCAGATAGCCCCGCCGGCGGAGGAGAATTTTTCTTCGTACTCTGTCATGATATTCCCGGCGTTCATACTGCTGTCAAGATGCAGGTCATAGGTGAGTCCGGTCAACTCAAACAAAGAAGAGGCTTTGACTTCCTCTACAGAAAAGTCAAACAGGGCGCGGTTGTCTGTTTTGAATTCAACGGTTCCGTCAGAAGTCAGTATCTGGTCGTACAGGGCGAGAAAATCGGATGAAGTCAGACGCCTTCTGGCATGGCGTGCTTTGGGCCAGGGATCTGAAAAATTCAGATAAATCTTCCTACCTCGCCGGGAGCGAATACTTCCGTGATCTCCCTTGCGTCCATGCAGATGAAACGAATGTTGGGAAGAGGCTTTTGCATGTCTGCGGAAAGTTTTTCATATTTTTCAACTGCACGCAGGAGCACACTGGAATAGCGTTCGATACCGATATAATTAATCTCCGGGTTCCGGCGGGCCAGAGTGAGAAGAAACTGCCCTTTCCCCATTCCGATCTCAATATGGACAGGATGAGCGTTTCCGAAGACCTTTTTCCAGTGGTTCTTGTGTTCGGATGCATTCTTAACAACTTCTTTACATTCCCTTAGAACGCTCTCGGCGCGCGGGATATTTCTAAGCGCATAGCGTTTCCTCCTTAAAATTCAGCATTTTTTACTCACCTTAGTTTATAGTCTTGTCAGCAAAAAAGTCAACGCAGTATCTTAGAGGGTGGATTTGCCAGAAATATTTGTGGAAATTTCAAAAAATTCAGTGTATTATTAATAATAGATTTATTTTGTAGAATGAAAACGGAGGGCGGAGTATGGATTCTATCGTTGAAAAGCTGGCGGAAATCGAAAAGACGGCCGAGGCATCGTGGAGCATGCGGAAGCTCAGAAGTATGAGGTAGAGAGGGGAAATACAGGCAAAGCGGGATGCTTTTGACCGGGAACTGGAGATGAACACCAGGGAAGAGGTGGAGAAAATCCGGGCAGAGGCGAAGGAGCAGATGGATCAGGCGCTGGAAGAGCAGAGGCTGAAAAACCGCTCTGCGATTGAAGAGCTGAAGAAAGAATATGAGGAGCGGCACACCTGGTATGCGCGGCAGATCCTGAAAAATATCACAGAGGTGTAGCCTATGGGAAGTGTTATGACATACAGCGGGATCACGACAAAGATCCGGGCGATGCAGGCAAAGCTTCTGAAACCGGAAGATTTTGAACAGATCGCGTCTCTTAAGAGTGTGGCGGAGGTGACGGAATATCTGAAGGAGAAAGCAGCCTATGCCCCGTACCTGGAGAATATGGACAGCACGTTCTACCACAGGGGAAATGTAGAAAAGGTGCTGTATCAGTCGCTGTTTGATGATTTTAGCAGGATATTCCGGTTTGGCGGAATGGAACAGAAGCAGTTTTTAAAGACATACTGGAAACGCTATGAGATTGATGTGATCAATTACTGTCTGCGGATCGTATTTAACCACTATCAAAAACCGATGGATCTGGACTATAAAAAGGAATATTTTGAAAAGTATTCACAGATATCCATTGACGCACTGGTGAGTTCGAAAAATGTTACGGAGCTGGTGGAAAATCTGCAGAATACAGAGTATTATAAATCGCTTAAAAAGATTCAGGAGCTTAAGACGGCCACGTTATTTGATTATGACATGGCGCTGGAGCTTTATTATTTTACAACCCTCTGGAAACGGCAGCGGAGGCTTTTGAAGGGAAAAGAGCAGAAAATGTATATCCGGGACTGCGGGACAAAGATCGACCTTCTGAATATCCAGTGGGTATACCGGGCAAAGAAATATTATCATATGCTCCCGCCCGACATCTATTCCCTGACGATACCGATCCACTACCGCCTGAGTGTGGAAGAATATAAAACGCTGGTGGAAACTCCCAGTGTGGAGGAATTTCAAAGACAGCTGGAAAATACCTATTATGCAAAGAAATATCATTTCGGCAGCGACAGGACCATAGAGCGGATATACAAGGACTGCCTGCAAAAGCTGTACCTGGCGGACCGAAGGCAGAACCCGTATTCGATAGCTTCGATCTATACTTATCTGTTCCTGAAGGAGGAGGAGATCGATGCGCTGACCACGGCTATGGAATGTATCCGGTACGGCCTGCCGAGGGGAGAGACGCTTGCGTACCTGGGAGGTGTGAAACAATGATAGTAAAGATGAAGTTTTTGAGTATCAGCGGGCCAAGGACAGATATCGACCGCATGTGTCAGGTATATTTGTCCAGGCATGAGATGCAGCTGGAAAATGCCATCGCTGAACTGAAAACGACGGAAAATCTGATTCCTTTTGCGGAAGTGAATCCGTATAGAGAACCTCTGAACAAAGCGGAAGAATTTATAGGGCTTCTGGAGGACGGGAAGGTGGAGCCGGATCTTACCATGGACCAGGACGCAATGATCGGAATGATCCGTGATCTGAACCACCAGTATCTGGAGCTGACCGAACGGAGAGAACGGCTGAAGAAGCATGCGGAGGAATTAAGAGAGAAGCTGAATGTGCTGGAGCCTTTCCGGCCGCTGGAGGTAAATCTGCATGATGTTATGGGATACCGCTATATGCGGGTACGGTTCGGACGGATCAATGTGGATTATTACCGCAGACTTGAAAAATACCTGTATGAAGACCTGAAAGCGGTATTTCTGGAGGGCGTGCGGAATGAAAACTATGTGTATGGCTGCTATTTTGTGGCAAATGCAGATGCCGGCAAAACGGATGCGATTTTTCATTCCCTGCATTTTGAGAAGATCCCGCTTTCGAAAGAGTATATCGGCACACCGGCTCAGGCCTGTGAGAGCCTGCAGCAGGATATTGATCATGACGGAGAACAGATTGAGAGCGTGGACCGCGCGATAGCAGAACTGATCCAGAGCCATGCGGCGCAGCTTTTGGGAGCGCAGAGACGCCTGGAGGAGCTGGCCAATAATTTCGATGTACGCAAGATGGCGGCGCGGATGGAGGATGATGAGAACAAGGAGGACTATTATATCATCTGCGGCTGGATGGGCGAAGATGACGTGGAGGCCTTCCTGAAGGAAACAGAAAAGGATGACAAAGTGCTGGTAGTGGTAGAGGAAGACCGGGAGAAATACTTTGGAGAGCCGCCGACCAAGCTGGAGAATCCCAGGTTTTTCAAGCCGTTTGAGATGTTTATCCAGATGTACGGGATGCCGGCTCATAATGAAATGGATCCGACGATCTTTGTGGCGCTGACATATACCTTTATTTTCGGAGCAATGTTCGGAGATCTGGGACAAGGGTTCTGTCTTTTTGCGATTGGCGGGATCCTCTATCTGACGAAGAAGATCAATCTGGCGGGCATTATCTCGGTGGCGGGACTGTTTTCTATGCTTTTCGGAGTCTTGTACGGAAGCGTATTTGGATTTGAGGATGTGATCCCGGCCCTGTGGCTGCATCCGGTATCGGCGATGACGAACCTGCCTTTTATCGGACAGCTGAATACGGTGTTTGTGGTGGCCATTGCCTTTGGCATGGGGCTGAACCTGCTGGTGATGATCTTCCAGATTGTCAATGCCTTCCGGGCCCACGATACGGAAAATGCATGGTTTTCCAACAATGGAGTGGCAGGGCTTCTGTTTTATGGATTCCTGGTACTGACCATCGTGTTGTATATGACGGGACACAAGGTCCCCGGCAACATTATGCTTGCGGTATTTTTGGGAATCCCGATCCTGATCTTTTTGTTTAAGGAGCCCCTGGCAAATCTGGTGAAACGCAATCACAAGAAGATCGAAGGCGGAAAGGTGATGTTCCTGGTACAGGGATTTTTCGAACTTTTTGAAACGCTGTTGAGTTATTTTTCCAATACGCTTTCCTATGTGCGTATCGGAGCGTTTGCAGTAAGCCATGCTGCCATCATGGAGGTGGTGCTGATGCTTGCGGGTGCACAGGAAGGGACGCCGAACTGGATTGTTCTGGTGATCGGAAATATCGTAGTCTGCGGACTGGAAGGACTGGTCGTGGGAATCCAGGTACTGCGTCTGGAATATTATGAGATGTTCAGCCGCTTTTACAAAGGCAGCGGAAGAGAGTTCAAACCTTTTAACAGTCATAAAAAACGGTAATGCTTTATGAATAAGGAGGATATAAGCCATGACATTAACGGTGAAATTTTTACTCATTGCAGCACTGATCTTAAGCATCATCATTCCATTTGGGTACTTCCTGATCGGGGAGAGGAATAAGAAACGCTATAAGCGTGCTCTGGGGACGAATCTGTTTTTCTTCTTCGGAGCGTTTGTGATCGCGGGGATCATGTTGTTTGGAGGAAGCCCGGTGCAGGCAGCGGAAACTGCAGATGCAGCGGCATCAAATGCAACGGGATTCGGATATATTGCAGCAGCTCTGTCCACCGGACTTTCCTGTGTGGGCGGCGGTATAGCGGTGGCCAGCGCGGCCAGTGCAGCCTTGGTGCTATCAGCGAGGACTCCAGCGCGCTTGGAAAATCTCTGATCTTTGTAGGTCTTGCAGAAGGTGTCTGCCTGTATGGTCTGATCATCTCCTTCATGATCCTGGGACAGTTATAATCTGAGATGAAGATGTATCTGATCAGTGATAATGTCGATACTTTGACGGGAATGAGGCTGGCCGGCGTAGACGGAGTGGTCGTACATGAAAGACAGGAACTGAAAAATGCCATCGAGACGGCCATGAATGACAAATCCGTAGGGATCATCCTGCTGACAGAAAAGTTTGGGAGGGAGTTCCCGGATCTTATCAATGAGATCAAGCTGGAGCGGACAATGCCTCTTCTGATAGAGATTCCTGACCGGCATGGAACCGGAAGAAAGAAAGATTTTATCACTTCTTATGTAAATGAGGCAATCGGCCTGAAACTATAGGAAAAGAAGGTGACACGCTTGACAACAGAGGAAAAGATGTTTCATCTGCAGACTGCAGCAATGGAGGAGGCAAGAGCAGAGGGCAATGCGATCATACGGCAGCATGAGGAAGCGTTGAACGGAGTGTTTGAACAGCATTGTCAGGAGGCGAAGCGCCAGGCAGAGACCCGGATCAAGGCAGAAAAGGTAAATGCCAGGCAGCAGCTCAATATGGCTTCGTCCAAAGCGCAGCTGGAATTAAAGAGAGAAATTGGCAGGACACAAATGGAGCTCAAGAAAAAGTTGTTTGAGGAAGTTGAGATCCTGCTGAAAGAATATATGGAGACGGAGGCCTACCGAAGGCTGCTGGTGGAATATATCGAGAAGGCTGCGGCGTTTGCGGACGGCGGAGAGATGACGATCTATATCAATCCGACCGATGCGGATAAAAAGGATTATCTGGAAGAGCATACAGGAATGGAGCTGACCGTCAGCAAGGAGGATTTTAAGGGAGGCATCCGCGCGGTGCTCAGAGGCAGGAATATTCTGATCGATCATGCATTTAAGGGAGCGCTTGAGAGCGAGTACCAGAAATTCCTGTTCCGGGGAGGTGAGAAGGTGCATAGTGTCAGAATCGGGAAAATATACGGCATCAATGGCCCCGTCATCTACCTGAAGGGGAAGACGGACTTTCAGATGTCTGAAATGGTTTATGTAGGAAATGAAAAGCTGGTGGGTGAAGTATCTCGCTGGATAAGGAAATGACCACGGTACAGGTGTACGAGGAAACCAGCGGCCTGAAGCCCGGAGAACTGGTGGAAGGTTCGGGAGCGGCAGTGTCGGTAACGCTGGCGCCTGGTATTTTAAATAATATTTTTGACGGGATCGAACGGCCTCTGGAGAGGATCGCTGACAGCGGCGGAGCATTTATTACCCGGGGAGTCAGTGTGGATGCGCTTGATATGGACCGGCTCTGGGATACGCATATGATGGTCAGCCCAGGCGAGCTGGTGCATGGCGGCACGATCATTGCCGAGGTGCCGGAGACCCGGGCGATCGTCCATAAGTGTATGGTCCCTCCTGACGTGGAGGCACGGTCGTGGAGGTGAAGCCGGACGGGGAGTACCGGATCCATGATACGCTGGTGACGGTCGAGCTTCGGGACGGCACCAGAAAAGAGCTGTCTATGATGCAGCGCTGGCCGATCCGTGTGGCAAGACCTACGCACCAGAGATATCCGGCCAGTGTACCGCTGATCACGGGGCAGAGGATCCTGGATACCATGTTTCCTATCGCGAAGGGCGGAACGGCGGCGATACCGGGAGGCTTTGGAACCGGAAAAACGATGACGCAGCATCAGATCGCCAAGTGGTCGGATGCGGATATCATTATTTATATCGGGTGCGGAGAGCGGGGCAATGAGATGACCCAGGTGCTGGAAGAATTCGGGGAACTGGTGGATCCAAGGAGCGGAAACCCTCTGATGGACCGCACGACTCTGATCGCCAATACTTCAAACATGCCGGTAGCTGCCAGAGAGGCTTCTATCTATACGGGACTTACACTGGCGGAGTACTACCGGGATATGGGGTACGACGTGGCCATTATGGCTGATTCCACGTCCCGCTGGGCGGAGGCTTTAAGAGAGCTTTCCGGACGTCTGGAAGAGATGCCGGCAGAGGAAGGGTTCCCGGCGTATCTGGCTTCCAGGCTGTCTGCTTTTTATGAGAGGGCGGGCATGATGCAGAATCTGAACGGGACAACGGGATCCGTATCTATTATCGGGGCGGTATCCCCTCAGGGCGGTGATTTTTCTGAGCCCGTGACTATGAATACAAAGCGTTTCGTGCGCTGTTTCTGGGGACTTGACAAGTCGCTGGCCTATTCCAGGCACTTTCCGGCGATCCACTGGCTCTCCAGCTACAGCGAATATCTGACGGATTTAAGCGGATGGTATACGGATTACGTGTCGCCGAAGTTTGTAGACTACCGGAACCGGCTGATGGCGCTTCTCAATCAGGAGAGCAGCCTGCTGGAGATCGTCAAGCTGATCGGGGGCGATGTGCTGCCGGATGACCAGAAGCTGGTGCTGGAGATCGCAAGGTGATCCGTTTAGGTTCCTGCAGCAGAATGCATTTCATAAAGATGATACCTGCGTATCCATGGAGAAGCAGTTTAAGATGATGGATGTAATCCTGTATCTCTATAAAAAAGAGCCGGGATCTGGTGGCTATGGGGATGCCGATGTCGGTCTTGAAGGCAGAAGGGATTTTTGAAAAAGTGATTGCCATTAAGTACGATGTGCCCAATGACAATCTGCAGCTTCTGGATCTGTACAAGCGGGATATTGATGAGTTTTACAACCGTGTGATCGAGAAGAATGGATAGGAAAGGAGGTCTCTTAGAGGATGGCGATAGAATATCTGGGGCTGAGCAGCATAAATGGTCCTCTGGTGGTGCTGGAAGGCCTGCAGGACGCATTCTATGATGAGATCGTGGAATTTACAATAGAAGGAAAGCAGCAGAAGATGGGAAGGATCATTGAGCTGAATGAGGATAAGGCGGTGATCCAGGTGTTTGAAGGGACGGAGAATATGTCGCTTCAAAATACCCATACCAAGCTGACAGGACGTCCGATGGAGGTGGCGGTATCTCCGGATATGCTGGGACGTACCTTTAACGGGATCGGTGAACCGGTTGACGGGCTGGGATCGATTGTGTCCACGGACCGGAGAGATGTAAACGGTCTGCCGCTGAATCCGGTGAAGAGAGAGTATCCCAGGAACTATATCCGTACAGGGATCTCTGCCATTGACGGGCTGACGACGCTGATCAGGGGCCAGAAGCTTCCCATTTTTTCGGGGAATGGACTGCCTCATGACCAGCTGGCGGCGCAGATCGTAAAGCAGGCGGTCTCTGGCGAGGGGGCCGAGGGGGAGTTTGCTGTGGTGTTTGGTGCCATGGGTGTTAAACATGACGTGGCGGAGTTCTTCCGTAAGACCTTTGAGGAGAGCGGTGTGTCGGATCATGTGTGTATGTTCCTGAATCTGCCAATGACCCGGTGGTGGAACGTCTGATCACGCCGAAGGTGGCGCTGACGGCAGCAGAATACCTGGCTTTTGAATGTAATATGCATATCCTGGTCATTTTGACGGACATGACTTCGTTTGCAGAGGCGATGCGTGAGGTATCATCTTCTAAGGGAGAGATTCCTTCCAGAAAGGGATACCCTGGCTATTTATACAGTGAGCTTGCCACAATTTACGAGAGGGCAGGGATCGTGGAGAGCGCCAACGGTCCGTGACCCAGCTGCCTATCCTGACCATGCCCAATGACGATATTACCCATCCGATTCCGGATCTGACCGGCTACATTACGGAAGGCAGATCGTGCTGGACCGGAATCTGCATGGCCAGGCGGTGTATCCGCCTATCAGTATCCTGCCGTCGCTGTCCCGTCTGATGAAGGACGGTATCGGTGAAGGGTATACCAGGGAGGATCATCAGGATCTGGCGAATCAATTGTTCTCTGCTTATGCGAAGGTGGGGGAGGCCAGGAATCTGGCGTCTGTCATCGGAGAAGATGAACTGTCGCCTATTGATAAGCAGTATCTGAAATTCGGCGAGGAGTTTGAACATCGCTACATTGGACAGGGACCGAATGAGAACCGGAGCATCCAGGAGACGTTGGATCTTGGCTGGGAGCTTCTGGGGATGCTGCCGAAGGAGGAGCTGGATCGTATCGACACCAAGCTGATCGAAAAATACTATCCACGTGAAGCAGACTAGACATCCAGCGGGACGTAAGGAATACTTGTATTCCATTACGGCCTGCTGGATGTCTGGGAGCGACGTGACTGAGCGGCGGAGCGCGAAGTCCACGGCGCAAGTCTGCTTCACGTG
>ENA-OPZM01000797-OPZM01000797.1-human-gut-metagenome-genome-assembly--contig:-NODE-797-length-12684-cov-5.725492_pt1 | contig 12684 bp, 21 predicted proteins | sample MGYA00242478_ERZ504493 | MGnify/ENA primary metagenome ERZ504493 (study PRJEB26092, sample SAMD00036227) | human gut metagenome | host: Homo sapiens | study: EMG produced TPA metagenomics assembly of...
GGCCTGCCGAGGTCACCGATTACGGACACCGGTCTGGATCTGAAGCAGCTGAACGTTGTGCGCGCATAACTTTGCAAAGCTGCGAGAGAAGTACATTGCCAACGGCCAGATCAGCCCGAAGAGCCTCGGCGTGGATGCAAACACCCTGCTGTATCAGGTGCCGGGCGGCATGTTCTCCAACATGCTCAAGCAGCTGAAGGATGCCGGCAAGGAAGATAAGCTGGACGAAGTGCTGGCAGAGATCCCCCGCGTCCGCGAGGATGCAGGCTATCCGCCGCTGGTCACCCCCACCAGCCAGATCGTTGGTACGCAGGCTGTGTTCAATGTGATCCTGGGCGAGCGCTACAAGATGGTCACCAAGGAGTTCAAGGGTCTGGTCCACGGTGATTACGGCAAGACTCCCGCTCCCATCAAGCCCGAGTTCACCAAGAAGATCCTGGGCGACGAGCAGCCCATTACCTGCCGCTTTGCTGATACTCTGGCTCCTGAGATGGACAAGCTGAAGGCAGAGGCTGCCAAGTGGGCAACGCAGGAAGAGGATGTGCTGACCTACGCAATGTTCCCGCAGGTGGCACCCAAGTTCTTTGAAAAGCGCAATGCCAAGAAGCAGGGCGTGGACGGCGACCATGTGGACTACACCAATCAGTCTCATCCCGTCTGATCTTTCATAACGGATTCAGGAGCTTCTCGCTTTTGCGGCGGGAGGCTCCTTTTTGTGCTTTGCACCGGATCTGGCCCCAAAAATGGGCGGCGGCTCATTGACATGAAAATCCATCCATTTTATAATGAATCAAAATGGATGTAGCCGACACCCGGGCATCCCCAGAAAAAGAAGAGGTGATCTGCATGAGAAGCATCACGGCACAGCGCCTTGCGGAATTTACAGAGCAGGATTATGAATTTACCTTCGGCATCACCCGGAAGGAATTTGCCCAGATGCTGGAAGCACTGAATGCGGCTTATTGCAAGGAGCACCGGCGCAGGCCGCATTTTACCAAGATCACAATGCAGGATAAGCTGGTGCTGACTTTGCTCTACCGCCGCGAGTACCGCAGCATGGAGAACATTGCGGCAGAATACGGTGTCTCCCGCGATACCATTGCGGACAATATCCACTGGGTGGAGCGCGCACTGCTGAACGCAAATCTGCTGCAGAACAGCGTGACCTGCGTATATAAAACCAACTGAAACAGGCTCTGATACAGGATCGGAAGATTTTGTATCAGAGCTTTTTTGCTTTGCACCGTGTATTGCGGCCGGTTTTGGCGGCGGCACGCAACAGTGCACCTTGAATTTTGGGCCGAAGAATAGTAAAATGAAACTATATGTATCGTAACATGGGTTTGTGTACCCAAAGGCGGATACGTATACCGAAACTTGTAAGCTGAAACACTGAAAATGTAAGAACAGGAGAGCGTTATGATCTTAAGCATGACCGGCTTTGGCCGGGGGACTGCTGTGCGCAATGGCCGTGAGATCACGGTGGAGCTGCGCAGCGTGAATTCCCGCTACTTTGAGTATTCTTCGCGCATCCCGCGCACCTGCAGTTATCTGGACAGCCGCCTGAAAAAGCAGCTCAACGAGCGCATTTCCCGCGGCAAGGTGGAGCTGAGCATGACCGTGCAGAATGTGGACGCTGCCGATACGGTGGTGGCCGTCAACATGGAGCTGGCACGCAGCTACCAGCAGGCCATGCGGGATATTTCGGAACAGCTGGGTGTCAAGAACGATATCTCTGCGGGCGTGCTGACCCGCTTCCCGGATGTGCTCACCACCCGCCACGCGGATGTGGACGAAGAACAGCTGTGGGAAGATGTTTCTGCCGTTACCGCACAGGCGCTGGACCGCTTTGTGGAGATGCGCGCCGTCGAGGGTGCCAAGATGAAGGCAGACGTGGAAAACCGCCTGAACTTCCTCGAGGAGTGCGTGGGCAGGGTGGAGACTTTGAGCGCAGGCCGCGTGGAAGCCTACACCAACCGCCTGTACGAGAAACTCAAGGTCATTCTGGAGGACCGCGATATCGACGATGCCCGCGTGCTGACCGAGGCCGCTATTTTTGGCGATAAGACCGCTGTGGATGAAGAGACGGTGCGCCTGCGCAGCCACATTGCGCAGTACCGCGATATCCTCAAGCTGGACGAGCCGGTGGGCCGCAAGCTGGACTTTTTGACGCAGGAGCTGAACCGCGAGACCAATACCATCGGCTCCAAGTGTCAGGATCTGGATATCACCCGCATCGTGGTGGATATGAAGGCGGAGATCGAAAAGATCCGCGAACAGATCCAGAATCTGGAGTGATACAGAAAATTCGGAGGGGTTTATGAAGCTCATCAACATCGGGTTTGGCAATATGGTCAGTGCAGGCCGTGTGGTGGCAGTGGTCAGCCCGGATTCCGCCCCGGTCAAGCGCCTTGTAAAGGAAGCACGGGAGCGCGGAATGCTGATCGATGCGTCCTATGGCCGCAGCACCCGTGCAGTGCTTATCATGGACTCCGATCATGTGGTGCTCTCGGCGCTTCAGCCGGAAACGGTGGCCAACCGTGCGGCAGGGCAGGAGGGCAAAACACCAGTAGAGGAGGAACAGACCCATGGCGAACGATAAATATTTGTTTGTGGTCTCCGGCGCGGCGGTACCGGCAAGGACAGCGTGGTGAAGGCACTGCGCGAAGCACACCCGGAGATCGAAAAGACTGTTTCCGCCACCACCCGCGCACCGCGTCCCGGTGAGCAGGAGGGCGTGGATTATTATTACCGCACCCGGGAGCAGTTCCAGCAGCTGATCGAAAACGATCAGGTGGTGGAGCACAACTTCTACAACGGCAACTACTACGGTACCCTGCGCGAAGAGGTGGACAAGCGTCTGGCAGCCCGGAAGGTGGTCGTTCTGGTCATCGATGTGCACGGCGCAGCGAACATCCGCCGCATGTTCCCAGGCGCGACCACCGTGTTCCTGCTGCCGCCGTCGGTGGAGGAGCTGGAGCGCCGTCTGCGCGGCCGCGGCACCGAGACCGAGGACAGCATTCAGGAGCGTCTTGCTACCGCCCGGCAGGAGCTGGCCCAGCAGGATAAATTCACCCTGAAGCTGGTCAACGACCAGGTCGATACCTGCGCCGATGCACTGTATCAGGCCATCTGCCAGCGCATTGGTGCCGCAGAATAACATTTTGAAGGAGCTGGACGAATGCCCAAAACGGTAGGCGTTGCCGTCAGCAATGCGACCTTCCACTTTGATAAGCTTTATACCTATGCCGTCATGCCGGATCAGCAGAATGCGGTAAAACTTGGCAGCATGGTGCTGGTGCCTTTGGCCGCGGCAGCCGCGCCCGCATGGGCGTGGTGCTGGCCTGCGATGCCGAACCGGAAAGCGCGAAGCTGAAATATCTTTTCGACGTGGCCCCGGCATCCGCCTGCCTGACCCCGGAACTGCTGCGGCTGGTGCATTTTCTGAAGGAACGCACCTTCTGCACCTATTATGAAGCGGTCAAGGCGGTCATTCCCTATGGTGCACAGTACAAGCCTGCCGTGGCGGCAGACGGCGTAACGCCGGTGCTGCAAAAGCAGCTCACCCGCCACACCGAGAACTCCTACCGCCTTGTGGGCGGGCTGCCGCCAAAGCCGAAGCCGACAGCCAAGCAATTGGCGGCAGTGGCGCTGCTGGGCGGTGGGCCGCGCACCCTGAACGAACTGGAAGACAAGGGCATCAGCCGTGCCGTGCTGGATAACCTGTGCGCCAAAGGCGTGCTGGAATGCAGCAAGGTGAATAAATCCATCGACTTGTATTCGTCCATTCCGCTGAAAAACGAGCCGATCACCCTCACGCAGGAGCAGCAGGCGGCTTACGATGCTCTGCTGCCAAAGCTGGAAGATGATGCACCCCACTCGGCGCTGCTCTACGGCGTGACCGGCAGCGGCAAAACGCTGGTGTTCTTAAAGCTCATTGCCCGCTGTCTGGAGCAGGGCAGGCGTGCGCTGGTGCTGGTGCCGGAGATCAGCCTGACCCCGCAGATGATCCTGCGGCTCAAGAGTCAGTTTGGCCGCCGGGTGGCGGTGCAGCACTCTGCCCTCAACCACACCGAACGCCTTTTGCAGTGGCAGATGATCCAGGACGGCGGCGCCGACATCGTGGTGGGCACCCGCAGTGCCATCTTTTCGCCGCTGGAAACATCGGCTCATCATCATCGATGAGGAGCAGGAGCACACCTACCGCTCGGAATCCGCGCCCCGCTATTCTGCCCACGAGGTGGCCCGGCAGCGCGCGGCGGAAAACGGTGCATTGCTTCTGCTGGCAAGCGCCACCCCCAGCACCGAGAGCTTTTACGCGGCCCAGCATGGCCGCACCCAGCTGGTGCGGCTGACCCAGCGCTACGGCGGCAACCCGCTGCCCACGGTGCAGATCGTGGACATGCGCGCAGAGCTGGCGGCAGGCAACCCGCGGGAGATCAGTCTGTCGTTGGAAGATGCCATCCGCCGCAATCTGGATGCAGGCAAGCAGACCATTTTGCTGCTGAACCGCCGGGGCTACCAGACCATGGCCCAATGCGAGGACTGCCGCGAGGTGCTCAAGTGCACAAAGTGCAGCGTGCCGATGGTGTACCACAAAGCGGCGCACAAGGTATTGTGCCACTACTGCGGCAGCCAGATGGAACCGCCCACCGTCTGCCCCGCCTGCGGCGGCAAGCTGCAGTACCGGGGCTTCGGCACCCAGAAAGCCGAGGAAGAGCTGGCAAAGCTGTTCCCGGATGCGCGGGTGCTGCGCATGGATCAGGATTCCACTGCCGCAAAGGATGCCCACGAAAAGCTGCTGGCAAGGTTTGCGAACCACGAATATGACATCATGGTGGGCACCCAGATGGTGGCCAAGGGACTGGATTTTGAGGATGTGACCCTTGTGGGCGTGCTGGGCATCGACTCGCTGCTGTTTGCGCAGGCTTCCGCGCGTATGAGAATGTGTTCAGCCTCATCACGCAGGTGGTGGGCCGCAGTGGACGGGCCAGAGACCCGGGCTTTGCCATCATCCAGACCACCGACCCCGATAACCCGGTGCTGAACCTTGCCGCCGCGCAGGACTACGATGCCTTTTTTGAGCAGGAGATCGCCTACCGCAAGCTGGGCCTGTACCCGCCCTTCTGCGGGCTGTGCGTCATTGGCTTTGCAGGCGCAAAGGAGATCGAGGTGGCACGGGCGGCGGCGCGCTTTGCGGCCCTTCTGGGCCAGCAGGCGGCAAAACAGCCGGACCTGCCGCTGCGGGTGCTTGGCCCCACGCCCGGCAGCATTGAAAAGATCAACGACACCTACCGCTACAAACTTACCATCAAGTGCCGCAACGACCGCCGCTTCCGCGATCTCGTGCGCAGCACACTGGAAAGATACGAACAGGAAAAACTTCCGTCCAAGGCCACCGTTGCGGTGGACCTGCACTCGGACGGTGACATCTGATTTGGAGGTACCATAAATGGCTATCCGTAACATTGTAAAAGAGGGCGATCCCATCCTGAACAAGGTCTGCCGCCCCGTCACCACCTTTGATGACCGTCTGGCTACCCTGCTGGACGACATGCACGAGACCATGATCGCCGCCGACGGCGTGGGTCTGGCCGGCCCGCAGGTGGGCATGCTGCGCCGTCTGTTCGTGGTGTGGGACACCACCGACGCGCCCGAGGAGATCCCCGAAGATTACGAATATAAGTTCATCGACTTCGTCAACCCGGAAATTCTGGCTGTATCCGAGGAAGAGGAGACCGCTACGAGGGCTGTCTGTCCTTCCCGGGCCACAACGGCGCTGTGACCCGCCCCGCCGCGGTCAAGGTGCGCGCACAGGACCGCCACGGTGAGTGGTTCGAGCTGGAAGCTGAGAATCTGCTGGGCCGCTGCATCCAGCACGAGAACGACCATCTGGACGGCATTACCATCATGCAGTCCAGCGAGTATTTCTATGAGGATACCGAAGAGGGCAAAAAAGCTGCCCGCGAAGCGAAAGGAAACAAGTAATGCGCATTTTGTTCATGGGCACGCCGGATATTGCCGCAGAGTGCCTCAAAGCCCTGTATGCCGCCGGGCATGACATCTGCGCGGTGTACACCCGGCGGGACAAGCCGGTTGGCCGCAAGCAGGTGCTTACCGCACCCCCGGTCAAGGAAGTGGCCCTTGCCCATGGCACGCCGGTGTTCCAGCCCCGCACCCTGCGGGACGGCAGCGAGGACGAGAACATCCGCGCACTGGCCCCGGAACTGATCGTGGTGGTGGCTTACGGCTGCATCCTGCCGAAGTCTGTGCTGGAAGCGCCGAAGTACGGCTGCATCAACCTGCATGTCTCCCTGCTGCCCAAGTACCGCGGCAGCGCCCCGGTGCAGTGGGCCGTGCTGAACGGCGATGCCGAGACCGGCGTTTCCATCATGCAGATGGACGAGGGCCTTGACACCGGCGATGTGCTCTGCTGCGAGAAGATCGCCATTGACCCGGAGGAGACCAGCGGCCAGCTGTTTGACCGCGTGACTGCCGTGGGTGCACGGGTGCTGTGCGAGGTGGTGCCCGCCATCGCCGCCGGAACGCTGAAACCCCAGCCGCAGGATCATGAGAACGCCTGCCTTGCACCTATGCTGAACAAGGAGATGGCAGAGTTCCGCCTGACCGAATCGGCTGCCCACATCCACAACTGGGTGCGCGGCATGAACCGTGGCCCGGTGCATGGTTCGTCACCTCCGGCGGCAAAAAGCTCAAGGTGATGGAGTGCCGTGCCGTGGAAGCTCACGGCGAAGCGCCCGGCACCGTGCTGGCCACAAAGCCGCTCACGGTGGCTTGCGGTGAGGGGGCCGTCCAGCTGCTGAATGTGGTGCCGGAAGCAAAAAGCCCATGGACGGCACCGCCTTTGCGGCCGGTCAGCGCCTGAAAACGGGGGATATCCTCTGATGGCGGCGAATCCCCGCGCGGCGGCAGTGGCGGCACTGGTGCGGCAGGAGCAGGATGGTTTTTCCAACCTTGTTCTGGATGCCGAACTCAAGCGCCAGCAGCTGGAAGGCCGCGATAAAGCTTTTGCCAGCGCCATCTTTTACACGGTGCTGGAACACCGGGGCACGCTGGACTACATCCTGTGCCAGTTCCTGCCCAAGGGCCTTGCCAAGCTGGATGCACCGGTGCGCGAAATATTGCGCGCGGCGCTGGCGCAGGCCCGCTATATGCAGGTGCCGGTGTCCGCTGCGGTGAACGAAGCCGTCAAGCTGACCCGTGCCTTCAAAAAATCCAGCGCATCCGGTCTGGTCAACGCCGTGCTGCGCAAGGCGTGCAGCTACGACCTGAGCACCGCAAGCTTCAAAAACGAAGTGGAGCGGCTCATGGTGCTTGGCTCTGCCGGGCGGGATGTGGCGAAATTTCTGCACAAAAACTACCCGGACGAGGCACTGGATATCCTTACCTACAAGGCCGACGGCGGCATGACCAGCCTGCGGGCGAACCCGCTGAAAGGCAGTGCCGATGAGCTTTGTGCAAAGCTGCTGGCTTCCGGCGCAAAGGAAGCAAAGCGGGGCATTGTGCCCGGCAGTGTGCTGGCCCGCTTCGAGGGCAGCCCGGCGGAAAATGAGCTGTTCCGGCAGGGGTACTTCCATGTGGAAGGGCAGGCCAGCCAGCTGGCGGCGCTCTGCGTGGACGCACAGCCCGGAGAAACAGTCATCGACCTGTGCGCCGCGCCCGGCGGCAAGACCATCCTGCTGGCCGAGCAGATGCACAGCACCGGCAGGCTTTACAGCTGCGATGCCGCCGAGAACCGCGTGGGCCTGATCCGCACGGCAGTGCAGCGCATGGGACTGACCAATGTGGAAGCCTGTGCAACGATGCCACAAAGGTGAACCCGGCCCTGCCGCAGGCCGACCGCATTTTAGCGGATGTGCCTGCAGCGGCTTGGCATTCTGGCAAAAAAGCCGGATCTGCGCTACAAAAAGCTGGAACCGGCCCGCGAAGCTGAATTATTGGCCACGCAGTCGGCCATCCTCGATACGGCGGCACAGCTGCTGAAAGCGGGCGGCAGGCTGGTGTACTCCACCTGCACCATCGACCGGCAGAAAACCAGCAGCAGATCGCGGCATTTCTGGCCCGCCACCCGGAGTTTACGGTGGTGGAGCCTGCTGCAGCGCTGCCCGCCGGGATGACGGCAGGGGAGCACGGTGCGCTTTCGGTGCCCACCCGTACCGGCATGGACGGCTTTTTCCTGTGTGCCATGCAGAAAAACGGGGAAAAGCTGCAATGAAACAGGTGGCTTGTTCGTAAAAAACAATAGGAGAACACAATGGAACAAAAAACGCTGTATCTCTTCCTTTACGCTGGCAGAGCTGACCGCTGAACTGAAAGCGATGGGCCAGCCGGGCTTCCGGGCAAAGCAGATCTTCCACTGGGTGCACCAGAAGCTGGTCACCGAGTTTTCTGCCATGACCGACCAGCCCAAGACCCTGCTGGCAAAGCTGGAAGAAAGCTTCTACATTGCCGCGCCCAAGATCGAGCGCAGGCAGGAAGCAAAGGACGGCACGGTAAAATATCTGCTGCGCATGGCGGACGGCAACTGCATCGAGACCGTCGTGATGCGCTACCACTACGGCAACACGGTGTGTGTGTCCACGCAGGTGGGCTGCCGCATGGGCTGCCGCTTCTGCGCGTCCACCCAGGCGGGCCGCGTGCGCGATCTGGAAGCAGGCGAGATCTGCTCTGAGATCTACACCGCCCAGAAGGATATCGGGGAGCGCATTTCCCACATCGTGCTCATGGGCATTGGCGAACCGCTGGATAACTTTGACGAAGTGATGAAGTTTCTGGAGAACATCACCTCGCCCGAGGGCGTGAACATCGGGATGCGCAACATCAGCCTTTCTACCTGCGGTCTGGTGCCCAAGATCGACTAGCTGGCCGAGAAAAAGCTGCAGCTCACCCTCTCGGTGTCGCTGCACGCACCCAACAATGAAATTCGCAGCGGCATGATGCCGGTGAACGATGCCTATCCCGTGGAAGTGCTGATGCAGGCCGTGCGCCGCTATCAGGACACCACCGGCCGCCGCGTGAGCTTTGAATATTCCATGGTGCGCGGTGTCAATGATTCCGATGCCTGCGCCAGACAGCTGGCAAACCTGATCCGGGGCATGGGTGCCCATGTGAACCTGATCCCCATCAACCCGGTGGACGGCAGCCCGTACTCGGCCACCGATGCAGCCAACGTGCACCGCTTCCAGCAGAAGCTGGAGAGCCTTGGCGTGAACGCTACGGTGCGCCGCCGCCTTGGCAGCGAGATCAGCGCCGCATGCGGCCAGCTGCGCCGTGACGAAATGAACGGGAAAGCGTAAAGATTAAAGGGAGAAGCCTATGAAACTTGCAGGAAAAACGGATGTCGGCAGGGTCCGGCAGGATAATCAGGACGATTATCGCGCAGGAGAACTGCCCGGCGATGCCGCATGGCTGCTGGTATGCGACGGCATGGGCGGTGCACGCGGCGGCAGGGAAGCCAGCCAGAGCGCGTGCGATGTGATCGAGCGCTGCTTTCAGGAGCAGTATGCTTCCAAGTGCCTGCCCGGCGAAGAGGAGACTTTTTTGAAAAAGAGCCTGCTCAGCGCCAACCGCTTTGTGTTCCAGAAGGCCCTGCGTGAGGAATCGCTGGCGGGCATGGGCACCACGGCTGTGTGCGCACTGGTGCGCGGCGGCAAGGTGTTCCTGTGTCATGCAGGCGACTCGCGGGCGTACCTGTACCGGGACGGCAGGCTTGCCCAGCTCACCCACGACCACTCCTATGTGCAGGAGCTGGTGGACTGTGGCACCATTACCGTGGAGGAAGCCGAGCACCACCCTCAGAAGAACATCATCACCAAGGCGCTGGGCGTGGACTACCGGCTGGACTCGGAGTTCACCACCGCACCGCTGCAGAAAGGGGATATCCTGCTGCTGTGCTCGGACGGCCTGACCAATGCCGTGCCCAGAGAACAGCTGGAACAGCTGCTGCGCACCGGCAGGTTCTACGACCTGCCGGACCTTCTGATCCGCACGGCCAACGAGAACGGCGGCCCGGATAACATCACCGCGCTGCTGCTGTGTGTGGAGGAGGTGCGCTGATGGACAACCTGATCGGCAAAAAGCTGGACGGCCTGTATGAGGTGCGGGAGCTGATCGGTTCCGGCGGCATGGCAAACGTCTACAAGGCGGTCATGCTGGGGCACAACGGCCCGGTGCCTGCCGGTACCGTGGTGGCGGTAAAGGTGCTGCGGCAGGAGTATATGCACGACCCGGACCTTGTGCGCCGCTTTAAAAATGAATCCAAGGCCATCTCGCTGCTGAACCACCCCAACATCGTAAAAGTGTACGATGTATCGGTGAATGATGATCTGCAGTATATCGTGATGGAATATGTGGACGGCATGACATTGCGCGAGTACCTTAACCAGCGCGGCGGCAGGCTGACCAACCGGGAGACCGTGCACTTCATCTCCCAGATCTTAAAGGCGCTGGAACATGCCCACGCCAACGGTGTGGTGCACCGGGACATCAAGCCCCAGAACATCATGCTTTTGGACAACGGCCAGCTGCGCATGATGGATTTTGGCATTGCGCGCATCTCCCGTGCCGAGAACCAGCTGCTGAGCGGCAAGGCCATGGGCAGCGTGCACTATATCAGCCCGGAGCAGGCCAAGGGCGATGAGACCGACTGCACCAGCGATATCTACTCGGTGGGCGTGATGATGTACGAGATGCTCAGCGGTCATCTGCCCTTTGATGCAGACGACATGGTGGAAGTTGCCATCAAGCAGATCTCCGATCAGCCGAAGTCTTTGCACGAGATCGCGCCGGAGGTGCCGAATGCACTGGTGGAGATCACCGAAAAGGCCATGGCAAAGCTGCCGCAGAACCGTTACGCATCCGCCCGCGAAATGCTGGATGCGCTGGACACCTACGTGCACAACCCCTCCGTGATGTTCGAGTACAAGTATATTACAGAAGATGCTCCCGAAAAGGTGGTGAAACGTACCATGAACCAGAACCGTGCAAACCGTCAGGCCGAAAAGCCTGCGCCCCGCGGCAAAAAGGCCGCACCGCGCAAGAAAAAGCGCACCATCTTCCTGCCGGCACTGTTCGGCATTACCATTGCATTTGCACTGGCGTGCCTTGCGCTGTGCTGGATGATCCTGAACGATTCCTCCAACCTGATGAACAACAAGGCCGATATCACGCTGGGCGATTATATCGCATGACGCAGGACGAGGCTGCTGCCACCGAGCAGGTGGTCTCCGGCCAGATCAGCGTTACCTGGGAGCAGGAGTACAACAGTGACTATGCGGCGGGCTATATCTATAAGCAGTCGCCGGTGTCCGGCCGCACGGTGCGCGAGGGCCAGAATGTGACCCTGACTGTGAGCCTTGGCACCCAGTACGTTACCGTGCCGGACCTGACCAACTATGTGCAGGCCGATGCAGAGCAGCAGCTCAAGGAACTGGGTGTCTCGGTGCTGGTAACACAGGCTGCGGATACCTCTGTGGCATCCGGCGCGGTGATCCGCACCGACCCGGCGGCGGGCAGTCAGGTGGCTGCAGGCAGCACTGTGGTGATGTATATCAGCCGCCCGCAGGTGGCAACCACCACCAAGGTGCCCTCGCTGACCGGCATGAGCACCGCTGATGCCCGCACCCTGCTGGTGCAGAACCATCTGGGCCTTGGCAGCCAGACCGAGCAGTACAGCGACCAGCCGGTGGGCACTGTCATCAGTCAGAACCCGGCGGCAGGCTCTACCACAAAGCTGAACGGCCGCGTGAACATTGTGGTAAGCGCAGGGCCGGAGCCTGCACCGGAACCGGAAGCACCCAGCGACAGCACCACCGGCGGCGACTGGTGGAGCGGCCTGTTTGGCAGCAGCTCCTCTTCTTCCAGCACCGAGACCGGCACCGAACAGGGCACAGCGGGCAGCGGCGACCCTTCGCAGAAACCGCTGACCGACTGGTGGTCCTCGCTGCTGAGCTGACGGAGGCGTGCATGAAGGGATATATCACAAAGGGCATCGGCGGCTTTTACTATGTGAAAACGCCGGAGGGCATTGTGGAGTGCAAGCCCCGCGGCATTTTCCGCAAACAGAAGATCACGCCGGTGGCGGGCGATGAGGTGACGCTGGAGACCGAGAACGGTGCAGCCGTCATTGCCGAGATCGCACCGCGCAAAAATGTGTTCGTGCGGCCTCCGGTGGCAAATCTGGATGTGCTGTTCCTTGTGGCCAGCACCACCCAGCCCACGCCCAGCACGCTGGTGCTGGATAAGCTTGCCGCCATTGCGGTGGACAAGGGCGTGCAGCCGGTGATCGTGTGCACCAAGGGCGACTTGGCCGAGGCGGAATTCCTGCGTAAGGCCTACGAAAGATCGACCCTGCCGTTCATCCGCATCGATTACGAGACCGGCGGCGGGCTGGACGAGGTGAAGCAGTGGATCAGCGGCAGGCTGTGTGCGTTCTGCGGCAACTCCGGCGTGGGAAAATCCACCTTTGAACCATCTGCTGCCGGAAGCAGAGCGCGAGACCAGTGCCATCAGCCAGAAGCTGGGCCGCGGCCGCCACACCACCCGTGAGGTGACGATCTTTGAACCTTTGGCGGGCGCATTGCGGATACGCCGGGCTTTGCCAGTCTGGAAGCGAACCGCGCCGGGTTCATCCCCAAGGAAATCTGGAGCATGCGTTCCCGGAGT
>ENA-OPZM01000798-OPZM01000798.1-human-gut-metagenome-genome-assembly--contig:-NODE-798-length-12684-cov-1.820737_pt1 | contig 12684 bp, 19 predicted proteins | sample MGYA00242478_ERZ504493 | MGnify/ENA primary metagenome ERZ504493 (study PRJEB26092, sample SAMD00036227) | human gut metagenome | host: Homo sapiens | study: EMG produced TPA metagenomics assembly of...
GGTTTAGGTGTTGGTACAGGTATTGATGTTGGGGTGGGTTTTTCTGATATCTTAACAGCGGATTCATTATCCGTCCGGGATGTTATCTGCATATTGTTATCTGTCTGAGGTTGAGCGTTCCATGCAGAATTATTATTCCGGGCATTATTACTCTGAACGTTATTATTCTGGGCATTATTATTCTGGACATTATTATTCTGAGAATTATTATCCCACTGAGAATTATTGTTCCATTGACTGCTGTTATTCCAGTCAGTGTTATTCTGCTGTACACCATTCCATTGCTGTATATTATCCTGTGTTCCGTTTCCTGTATCAGAATCATACTGATATCCATTGTCCTGCGTCTGATCGTTCTGTGCAGGAGTTTCTGATGTGTTGTCTCCAGTCTGCCGGTTATTTTCCCACGTATTCTCCCAACTGCTCTGATTCCACTGCTGTTCCTCATGCCATTGCCAGCTGCTGTTTTCTCCATTTCCTACATCAATATCAAAACCTCCCATCTGCATGGCAGAGATAGTCGAAGTCAGACACAGACATAAACATACAAATGTCACAATCCAGAGTCTGTTATGATTTTTCTTCACTCTTAGTCATCTCCTTTTCCCACAATCTCAGATTTCTGCTGACTGTATCGTCTAACATTGTTTCTTTCGACTTATATTCTGTCCATAGTGCCTGACCGGCTTCCTTTTGCCCGGTACGGAACAGGAACATTCCATATTCACCGTATCCGGCTCTGTAAGTTTCATCATAAAGAAGCATTTGCTCATAGTAGAATCCTGCATTTTCATAATTTTCCTGGTACTCACTGTTTACTGCCAGAATCTGTAATATCTTTCTTGACTCCTCTTTTTCAGTGCATTGTTTTTGTAATTTCCGCAGTCCGGTATCTGCCTGTTCACCAAATTTTTTCCCTGTCCGCTTTACTGCCGTTTTGAAATTCTTCCTGATAATAAAGGTCTGTAATACCAGTTAGCTCTTCATAAAAATCAAATGTTTTGGAGCCGGATACCAGATCAGAACTAAACAGAAGAAAAACAGTTATTACTGCAAAAACAATACTGCTCCCTGCCAAAACCAACATGTTTTTAATTTTACTCTGATTTTGTCTCTTCTGGATTCTGCTTAGTTTTTTCTGTACAGTCTTCATATTTTGATAACGCATTTCCGGTTTCTTCATGCAGCATCTGAAAATAAGCCAGAATAATGACATGTTTCGGATGAATAACAGACAATCTGTTTTTCCACATAAGGCAGATAATGTTTTTCCAAATGTATAAATATCTGTTGCTGCATTTATCTTTCCCTCATATTGTTCCGGCGCAGCAAAACCGGCAGTGCCTGTACATACTTTATGGTGATATTATATCCGTTTACAGCACCGCCAGATCGATCAGATATAATCTTCCATTCTCACCCAGCATCAGATTGTCAGGCTTCAGATCTCCATAATAAACCGGTGGTTTCCGACCATGAAAATAGGAGAATACATCTGAAATCTCCATTCCATATTTAACGATTTCATTTATGGAAAAATGTTTTCCGCCTCTTAAATACTCACCCAGAGATTTTCCCCTGACATATTCCATAACAAGGTAACATTTTCGGTTATCTTCTATGTAATCTATCATCTTTGGCAGAGACGGATGTGAAAGCTTCAAAAGCATACGTGCTTCACTTTTGCCGGATACCGGTATTTCTTTTACCGCCCACAAAACGCCCAGTTCCAGATCTCTGGCAAGGTAAACTTTCCCTCCACCGCCTTTTCCAACAGCTCCAGAATACAGTAACGCCCTTTTAATACAGTTCCAGATAAATTCACTGGTTCACCTCCTGTTCAATTGTCAAACAGATAAAATCATCAGATTCGCTACTTGCTCATAACCGAATAACTGCTCCGCAGTTTATCTGAACCAAGCAGATATTCACAATTCGTTTAAAATAAAAAATGGAAAAATGTGATGAAAGAATTTCATCACGTATAGATTAGATAAATACAGAATAGCACACTTTCGTTCTTTTTGAAAAGCCCCATTTACAATATATGTAAACAGGCTTAGTGTGCCAACAAGTTGATTTATTGATGAATCTTATTTTTACATTCTGTCCGGTGCAGAAAATCCAAGAAGATCGATACATGTCTCCAGAACTTTCTTAGTGAGTTTCAGCAACTGGATGAAGGAAGCTTTCTGTGCTTCGTTCTCTTCGCTGAGGATCTTTGTCTCATGATAGAAGCTGTTGAATGCATTGGATACTTCATAAATATATGCACAGATCTTATGCGGTGCTTTTTCTTCAAAAGCGTTCTCTACAGTTGCACCGAAACCTGTCAGTTGAAGCATCAGGTTCTTCTGGCTGTCGTTTACTGGATCAAGGATTGCACCTGCTTCAAGGTTGCCGCCCTCTTCTGCAAAACGGTTCAGAATAGATTTGATACGAACGATCGTATAAAGGATATACGGACCTGTATTACCTTCAAATGATGTAAATCTGTCAATATCAAAAATGTAATCCTTGGTAGCCTGATTGGAAAGGTCACCGTATTTGATCGCGGAAAGCCCTACGATCTCTGCAGTTTCTTTCGCATCTTTATCTTTCACGCTGCGATTCTCAACAATCTTGGTAAACATCTCTTCGTTGATGTCTTTAATGAGAGTTTCCAGACGCATAACGCCGCCCTCTCTTGTCTTGAACGGTTTTCCGTCTTTTCCGTTCATGGTTCCGAATCCAAGGAAAGAAAGCTTTGTATCATCTTTTACAAGCCCGGTCTTTCTTGCACAGCGGAATACCTGGATAAAGTGAAGTTCCTGACGTTTGTCTACCACATACAAGATCTCATCCGGGTTAAATAATTTCATTCGCTCTACGATTGTTGCAAGGTCTGTAGTTGTATAAAGAGAAGCTCCGTCTGATTTCAGAAGCATACATGAGGAATCTCTTTTGTGTCGTTCTCTTCTTTTACATCTACTACAAGTGCACCCTGGTCTACATAAGCGAATCCTTTTTCTTTCATCTCCTCAACCATTCCAGGAATATATGGCTGTGCATCGGATTCCTTTTTCCAGAGATCAAAAGACACATTTAATTTGTCATAGTTGCGCTTCAGGTCTGTAACGGATACGTTCATAATATGGTTCCAGAGAGCCATGTATCCCGGTTTGCCCTGCTGAAGAAGATGAGTTGCTTCCAGAGCTTCGTTTCTGTACGCTTCATCCTCTTTGGACTTGCCGCTTGCACATGGATAGATCTCTTCCAGCTCGCTGATCGTAAATGGTGCTTCCTCCGGATACTCTCCTGTGTAAGAATCATCAAAATAAACCAGCTCCGGTTTTCTGTGTTTCAGTTCTGTAATGATCAGCCCCATCTGAAGACCCCAGTCTCCCAGATGAACATCACCGATCACTTTATGTCCTACAAAGCGACCGATTCTCTTAATACTTTCTCCGATGATTGCAGAACGAAGGTGTCCTACATGAAGAGGTTTTGCAACGTTTGGTCCACCGTAGTCGATGATGATCGTCTTCGGCTCTTTTGCTGCAGATACGGAAAGTTTCTCGTCTGCTGCCATTTCCTTTAAGTAATCTGCAAGGAATTCACCTTTTACTTTTAAATTGATAAATCCCGGTTTTACGACTTCTGCCATGGAGAAAACCTGGCTGTCTTTTAAGTATGCTACTACATCATCAGCGATCATAAACGGTGCCTTCTTGTATGCTTTGGCTCCTGCCATAGCACCGTTGCACTGAAATTCGCAAAGATCCGGTCTGTTGGATACGGTTACTTTTCCGTAGGATGGGTCGTATCCGGATTTTTCAAATGCTGCGGAAAGTTCTTCCGCCATCTGTTCCATAAGTTTCTTCATTCTTTCCTAACTCCTCAGATTGTTTTATTCTACTACCACTTTTCTTGAACATGCAACTGCAATAGCACCATGTCCGATATGGCATGCAACACTTAATGATAACGGATTCTGCACAATCTCAATTCCGGGGAATGCTTCGGCAATTTCTTTCTTAAATTCCTCTGCTTCCTCCTGATTTCCTGTATAAGCAGACTGCAGGCACATTTCGCCACGTTTTACGTATTCTGTGAAGCGGTTCTCCCAGTCATTCTGCATAGCCTTGAGCATGACACGTTTTGCCTGCTTCTTGCCTCTTGTTTTGGAATATGCATCCAGCTTCTCACCCTGAATCTGAAGCACAGGTTTCAGGTTCAGAACTGTTCCGATTGCTGCTGCTGCAGGAGTAATCCTTCCGCCTTTCTTAAGGTATTTCAGAGTTTCCAGAGTAATATAGATACTGGAATCCAGCTTCTGCTCTTCCAGAACCTGTTTGATCTGTGTCGCATTTCTGCCCGCATCTCTTAATATGAGGGCATCCAGTACAGATTGTCTCTGCGTAACAGAAATTCTCTGATTGTCTACTACATGTACTCTTCCGTCATATTCCTGAGCCAGTCCCATTGCTGTATCGCAGGATGCACTCAGTCCGCTTGACATTGGAATATGCACTACTTCATCATACTTTTCCAGTAATGTATTCCAAAGTCCACATACATCTGCCGGCCCCGGCTGTGAAGTAGAAATAGCCTCATCATTCTTAAGTCTCTCATAAAACTCTTCCTGTGAAAGAGTGATTCCTTCAAGATAAAGCTTCTCGTTAATATAAAAAGGCATTGGAATTACGCTGATTCCAAGTTCTCTTGCCTGGTCCTGTGTTATGCCGCTGTTACTGTCTGTGACAATGGCAATTTTTCCCATATTCATATCTCCTTTGCTTCTGATCCACTTCAGATTTTTTATGTATCAATTATCTTTTCATAAAAATTACAGACTATGTTCAGTTTATCATATTTTTTTTATGTATCACAATCAGGAACCGCTAATTTATTGCAAAAAAAATTCCGCATAGATTGACCCATGCGGAATTTTGACTGCCTGTTTCTATTCTTTTGCGATATTTATGCCAGAATCAGTCCAGTTCCCTTACGATCTTACGTACCGGCAGAACAAATGTAGGTGATACAGACAATTCATCAATCCCCATCTGGATAAAGCGTTCTGTCAATGTAGTATCTGCTCGAGCTCTCCGCAGATTCCTGCCCAGATTCCCTCTTTATGTGCATTATCAATGACCATCTGGATCATGCGAAGTACAGCTTCATGATGAGAATCATAAATATTATCCAGTTTTGCATTCTGACGGTCGATTGCCAGTGTATACTGTGTTAAATCGTTAGTTCCGATGCTGAAGAAATCAACTTCTTTTGCAAGAAGATCACTGATCATACTGCAGCCGGTGTCTCGATCATTACACCCTGCTCTACGTCATCTTTAAACGGAATGCCCTGCTCTGTCAGCTCTTTCTTAACCTCTGCAACAATAGCCTTGATCTGTTTTACTTCTGTTACAGAGATGATCATCGGATACATAATGGAGATATTTCCGAACATACTTGCTCTGAACAGTGCACGAAGCTGTGTCTTAAATACTTCTGGTCTGTCCAGGCAGATACGGATTGCACGATAACCCATTGCCGGATTCTCTTCGTGTGCCATATCAAAGTAATCAATCTGCTTGTCTGCGCCGATATCCAGTGTACGGATGATTACTTTCTTTCCTGCCATATTCTGTGCTACTGCTTTATAAATCTGGAACTGCTCTTCCTCTGTCGGATAATTATCTTTCCAGATAAATGAATTCACTTCTGAAAAGACCGATACCTTCTGCATCATTAGCCAGTACACTGGCTACATCGCCTGTGCTTCCGATGTTTGCGTACAGATGAATCTTATGTCCACTCTTTGTCTCTGTAGTTTTGCCTTTTAATTCTTTGAGCATTGCTCTCTGGCGCAACTCCTCGTCTTTCTGATCCTGATATTTCTTCAGGGTATCTGCATCCGGTTCCACAATAAGAGAACCGGTCTTACCGTCTACAACTGCCATTTTCCCATCCATGCTGTCATCATATTCAATATTGATCAGCGCCGGGATATTCATAGTTCTTGCAAGGATTGCTGTATGGGAATTGGAAGAACCTTTCCTTGTAACAAATGCAAGAACTTTGCTCTTGTCCATCTGTACAGTTTCACTTGGAGCCAGATCCTCAGCAACGATAATGGATGGTTCTGCAGCATCCATATCTCCCTCATCGTGTCCTGATAATACACGCACCAGACGATCTGAAATATCCTTTACATCTGCGCTCTTGCTTTCATGTAGTCATCATCCATCTGCGCAAACATGTCTGCAAAATTATCACCTGTTGTTGCTACTGCATACTCTGCATTTACATTCTCCGTACGGATAATGTTATCAATAGAATCCAGATAGTCCTCATCATCCAGCATCATCTGATGCACTTCAAAAATAGCAGCACCTGATTCTCCAACTTCCCGGAGTGCCTTATCATACAGTTTCTGAAGCTGTTCAACTGCTTTCTCTTTTGCTTCCTGCACACGTGTGATCTCTGCCTCCGGATTTTCTACCTTCGTACGCTTTACACTTGTGTCTGCTTTCTGCAAAATAGAAATCTTTCCAATTGCGATTCCTGAAAATACGGACTTACCTTCTAATACTCTCATTACTCCAATTCTCCTTATTAAAGATTATGGCATAACTGTCTGACATCTTCACAGTTACAGATTATTTTTCAAAAACTCTCTCATTACTTCGGCATCTGCCTCTTCATTCTCGCCTTCCACATGTACTGTTATCTGTCTCCCTGTTTTACTGCAAGATTCATAACACAGAACATCCGCTTCGCATCACCACTGTCTGTTCCTTTAAAAATAGTGATATTGCTCGTTAAGCTTCCAGCTTCCTGCACAAGAAGCAGTCCGGGCCTTGCATGTATTCCAAATTTATCTTTGATGATATAGGTAAATGATACCATCCGCGAACTTTCTCCTGTATAAATAATTCTTTTTGAGATACTCCATTATAGCACAACCTGTCTTTGTACTTCCATATTTTTTATTTTTGTACAAATTTTAGCACATTTCTTGACATCTATACAAATTTGATTGTTTTTCTGTTTAAAATCCACAGAAAAATGGTTATTGTTCACTTCGTTTTCAATAACACGCTTTGCAAGATATTACCAGTAAACAGTAACTAAAAATGTTACAGAAAAACAGACTCAATATACAAAGGTATTGTACATCAAGTCTGTTTTATCTGTGCAGTGTTTATTCACTTCTCAACGCATCAATAGGATTTAAATTTGCTGCTTTCACAGAGGGAAGCAGTCCAAATACCACGCCTATCACTGTAGAAAACAATACTGCGATCACAATTGATGGCACACTGATCGCAGTAGGCGAACCGGTAACCTTTCCCACCACTTTCGACAGCCCGATTCCTGTTATTACTCCGATAATACCGCCAATACTGGTAAGTACGGAAGCCTCTGTCAGAAACTGTCCCAGAATCGTCTTCTTACGTGCCCGATAGCCTTTTTCAATCCAATCTCTTTGGTACGCTCTGTAACAGAAACCAACATGATATTCATGACACCAATACCGCCTACAAGAAGAGAAATACTTGCAATCCAGATCAGCTGATTATTCGTACTCTCACTGAGTTTCTGCATATTCTTGACCTGCTCCATAATATTATCGGCTTTGTATTTCATGGTTGTATTTCCGTCTGTATTTAAGGCTGCAATTAAATTATTCAGCACATCTGCTGCTGCATTTCCCACCGAACTCATGGTATCTGTGCTGTCTGCTTTCACAATTACATTCTGAGGAACATCAAATTTAAAGGAAATCGGCCAGCAACTGTCCGGAATCATTACACTTCCTACAATCGACTGATAATAAGTGTAGTATTCGTCAATACTGTTGATCGTCGGCTGATAATTCTCATCCTGCCGGATCACTCCCACAATCGTATATGGTTCCTGATTGATCTCCACAGTCTGCCTACCGGGTTCTGTGACGGGAACAGATTCTGTGCCGCATTGTCATCGATCAGCGCAACTTTATTGTAATTTTTGTAGTCATCTTTTACAAATCCCCGTCCTGACTGAATTATATATCCGCAGGTAGCCAGATAGTTCACATCAATCCCGTAAACACTTCCACCCTCCAGACTGTTATTGTTATTATAAATAGATGCGCTGGTACTGTTATAATAAAAGGTCGCATTCTCAACATGATCCAAATCTTTTACTTCTTCTTTTACATCATCTGTCAAAATCGGTGTTTTTGAAGAATTTCCATATTCCGCATCATACTGGTTATCTCCATCATACAGATAAATCTTTACTGTATTGGAACCTGCACCTATCAGGTCTTCCTTAATCTGCTCACTGGTTCCTTTGATGGTAGAAACAATTGCAATGATAGACGCAATACCAATAATGATACCCAGCATAGTCAGGAAGGATCTCATCATATGTGACCATATTCCCTGAAAAGCCAGGCGTATATTTTCAAGCATAAAATGTCTCCTTTCTCAATTAATATCCATACATCTGATCCAGAGTAACTTCTTTTGTCTTTGCGCCCTCTTTCACATCTTTTCCATAAGGAAATGCAATCAGATCATCTTCACTGAGTCCACCTTTGACAATCACACTGTAACCGCTATCCACAGTTGCACCTGCAGAAATCTCCTGTTTCTTCAGGATACCATTATCATCTTTATACACATAGTTTTTATTATTGTCATTTCTGACAAAAGCTTTCTGAATGACCATAATGTTCTCTGCAGCAGATGCTTCATAATTGACAGTAACCCAGTCCTGATCTTCCAACTGAAGTGTCTTGTCACTTACCACTGCTGTAAATGCATAATAAGACACATTTGGATTACTGCTTCCATAGAAGCTGTTTCCGGTTACAGGATATTCCGAAACATCCATAACATCTGCCTCAAAAGATCCGCTGGTATAACTTGTACAGTTAAGCTTTGTGCCTTCTTTAAAATCATCGAGCATCAGTCACTCACAGAACCTACAACATAAAAACCATCACTGCTTTTTATCTTGATCAGAGCCTTACCGTCAGTTGTCTCACCGCTTCCGGAATCCCCCACATAAGTAACCGTACCATCCAGTTTTGCAGTGATAAGCTTTTTATTCGCTTTCTTTTCCAGCTGTGATATCTTGATATCGCTTTCCTGAAGATCCAGCTTAAGGCTGGCAATCTTACTCTTCTGATACTTGATGGCATCTGCTCTGGAAACAGGAGTTCCGGTAGGTTCATCATTCCCACCAGGATTATCATCTCCTCCATCATCCGGATTCTCATCATATTTATCTGCATCTGCCAGTGTGAATTCCACCTCTGCAAATTCATATACCGGTTTCTCCAGAAGACTTCCGTTTACCAGATAATAACCTGTGCAGGAGGTTTTCAGATCATCATAGTCCGCTATTGTATCATTCTGATGAAATTCCAGACGGTACCAGTAACCACCCTGATTAACAACTTTGGTTCCATCAGGACTGTATCCTGCAAGTTTATTAAAGAATGAACCCATTACTGTTACTTTTTCTTTTGCACTGCTACACAGATATACATATGGATCGTCCTCTGTGCCACTTCCTGTAAACGGAACAGAATCTGCATCCAGTTTCTGATAAAACGGCTCGTCACCATCAGTGATATTCGGATCACCTTTTCGGTAATAGGGATCAAAATATGTGGTATGATCATCCAGTGCCGGCGTTGGCGTTGGTGATAATTCCGGCATATCATTTTTTCCGGAATTAAAATCATCCTTCTCTCCGTCACTGAATCCATTCGCTGAGGGATCCGAATATACCGGAGTATCATTATCCGCAGATGTTCCGTCTGATGAACCGCCTGTATTTCCGGTATCTGTTGAAGCATCATCTCCCGGTAAATCTGCCTTGGATGAAGAATTGTCTGAGCCCGCATTATCCACTGCATCTCCATCTGTAAAAGCAGATAATAAAAACGGATACATGGCTGTTGCCAGGTAACTGCCGGACATATCTGCTGTGGATGATAACGTATCATCCGGTGTCATATCATCATCACCTGTATCATTATCAGTTTTTCCTGTTTTTGAATTCAGGTTATCGGCGTCTGTACCCGCATCTGTTTCCTCTACAGGTCCACCATTCTGAAGGCTGTTCAATCTGTTCACTGCTTTATTTAAATCCTGCTCCAGTTTCTGTTTTTTCAGCTTTGCTATATTCAGTTCCATTTCCACCAGAGTAGTATCAAAAGAAACCAGAGGATCCCCTTTTTTTACGGCATCTCCCTTTGTCACATAAATCTGATCAATGATCAGGTCTTTATCACCGTTTACTGTCTGTGTTGCACTGGATGTAATGTTTCCGTCAAGCGTGGTGGAAGGTGTATAAAATTCCTGCAGTAATCCGCTCACAGGAGTAACCGCCACTGTTTTCTGGCTGTTTTTCTTCAGCTGCATCAATCCCGCTGTAATTCCGCTTCCTGCGATTACCACCACAAGCACTCCTGCGAGGATTTTCTTTACTTTGCCCATGAAGATCACCTCTTTTCCTGAAGGATACCATCTTTGATCGTAACCACCCTCTTCGCATGTGCGGCAATATCCGCATCATGGGTGATCATCAATACAGATACCCCCTCATCATTCAGCCTCTGGAAAGTTCCATAACCTGCGCACCGGATTTACTGTCAAGAGCACCTGTAGGTTCATCTGCAAGAAGAAGTTTCGGGTTATTGACGATCGCCCTGGCAATGGCAACCCTCTGCATCTGACCTCCTGAAAGCTGATTTGGCTTAAATCACTCTGTCCGCCAGGCCCACTCTGTCAAGTGCTTTCAGAGCGCGTTCTCTTCTCTCCTTCTTAGGTACTCTCGCATAATTTAATGGCATCTCAACATTTGCCAGAGCACTCTGCTTAGGGAGAAGATGAAAACTCTGAAAAACAAACCCTATCTTATTCAGCCGGATATCTGACATTTCATTCTCCGAACACGCCTTAATATCCACTCCATCCAGAAAAAAAGTCCCCTCTGTCTGCTTGTCCAGACATCCGATAATGTTCATCAGAGTAGTTTTTCCCGAACCAGATGGTCCCATAATTGCCACGTATTCTCCTTCTTCCATGGAGAAATTCACATCTTTTAATACCGGAACCTTCATTTTACCCTGCTGATATTCTTTATATATACCCTTTAATTCCAGTATCATTCGATTCCCTCCACGTCTTCACCTGCGCTCATACCAGGTGCCTCATCGATTGGTACAAGTTCCTCATTTGGATCAATCGAGTCATCCGAACTGTCATCTTCAGAACTCTCTTCCATATCTGGATCTGTATAGGCTTCCCCATCTGCGGAATCTGGCTGTTCATCATCCATATTTCCATGATCAGCATCCATATCTGTAATCCCGTCCGCGCCTCCGCTCATTGTCTGAGCCAGATCTCCGATCTCTGTTTTTTCGCCTTCTTCCAGAGCGCTGTCGGGAATGCAATCGCATCTTTCTTTGTAAGGCCCTCAACAATCTTATATTCTCCAAGATCATCATCATGTTCTCCAAGTGTTACATAACGCTTCTCCAGTCTGTTCTTATCGCTGGCTGCCCATACATACGGTTCATTGGTATCTGTGTCCAGAATATAGTAATCACTGAGCCACAGACCGTCTTTTTTCTCATCCTGTCCGATGTCACGTTCTATGTACACATGCTGTCCAAGCATCAGATTCTCTGAAGAATCCAGTTCAACATAAAAAGGATATGAAGTAGATGTCGTCTGATCATCAGAACTTGTGCTCGACATTCCAAAATACATATCATTGCTGCTATCATCTGATGTTCCATTATTAACATCAATAGATCCCATTGTTCCCTTCCACGTCTTACTGCTATCTACTCTGGATCTGATAATTACAGCTTCACCAGGCACAATCGAATCTCTATTCTGTTCATTAACTTTTCCCTTTACCCGATAAGCCCGGTACTGAGAATTGTAATAAATGCAGAGCTGTCTGAACTGCTGTCACTTGATGAGGTGCTATCCATTGCGCTACTGTCATCCACAGAATCTCCGTCATCACTTGTCATCTTGGAGGTGTCAATTTTCTGAATCACACCATCAATCTCACTTCTGACTTCTGTATTCTGTGTGGCACTCTGAAGCTTATCAATTTCAGACTGTTTACTCTTCTGGCTATATTCATTTTTCTTGAGATTCATTTTATTTGTTTCAATCTCAATCGTGTATGAAAGCTGATCTTCCGCTTTTGCCTTTTTCTTCTCAGCTTCCAAAGTAGAAATCTGTTCTGTCAGGCTGATCTGCTCATTCTTTAATCTATCCAGATCAAGCTGTGCCTGCTTTAAGTCATCCTCGATACTGCTAAGATCATATTCAAAAAGAAGCTGGCCTTTTTTTACCTCTTCACCGGTCTTTACCTGAACCTCTTTTACTTTACGTCCGCTTTCTATCTTAACGTTTACAGTTCCTGTGGTTCCACTACACCTGCAAAGCGGTTGGTCGCAGCTGTTTCAGCTCCTGTGATCACACTCACTTTAGATACATAAACTACTGTATCCCCGGAGCCACTCTGACCACTTCCATTAAAATGATACCATACGCCACTTCCAATACCACCCGCAGCAATCAGGATTCCCAAAACGATGATAATACGTTTTTTCATAGTTGCCTCCTTGATATTATCGCATTTTTGATGTCGACATCTATTATACACT